>MDTB01204702.1_pt1 | contig 29613 bp, 24 predicted proteins | sample 811161 | NCBI WGS metagenome assembly MDTB01 (sample SAMN05326650, study PRJNA326480) | marine metagenome | isolation source: seawater | place: Mediterranean Sea | collected 2009
GAAGTATGCATTTAATCGCGCCTGCGCCTCGGCTGCTTTTATTTGATCAGTTGCGCTACTTGCTTTAACCGGTGACACCCACTGGTCTGTGGGTGGTGTCGATTCAAGTGATCGAAGTGCAACAAAATCGGCCTGCTGAACCACAGACGGCGTGCTTGTCTGTTCGCCATTTGCCAACAAAGGCTGGCCACCTTGCGGCGCGAAACGATCAAATTCTTGAACCCCCAACACCACGGCAAATGCTACTGAAGCAGCAACCGCCAAACCTCGCCAATGTGAAACGCTAGTACCAGAGGAGAAAGCCGTCCTTGTCGCACTGGCCGCAATTTCTTTAGCCACGGCATCGCTGACGATTTTCGCAAAGCCATCTTCTGCAAAGACTGGCCTCAATGCTTTTGAGCCAGGATCAGATCCAAAATTAGAAGCCTTACTCCTACTCGAGTTGTGTACGACATGGTTAGTTAATACATCACTGATTGTATTAAACCGAGACCACTGCGCCAATAAGCGCTCAGCCTCATATTCATCCGCTTGATCAAGCGCCGCTAACAATCGGCGCAACTCAAGCTCATCGACCTCGCCATCAACAAGCGCGGATAATGTTTCAGGAAAAAATTTAGACATAATAGTTACCGTTCATTGTTAGATTATGCATTTTGTTAATTTCTGTGTGTTTTGTTCAATCATCGATTATTGAGTGCGGGACCAAGTTGTTTATCAATGGCATCTCGTGCGCGAAATATTCGTGATCGAACTGTACCTACGGGGCAGTCCATAACATCGGCAATATCCTCATAGCTGAGACCGTCAAATTCACGCAAAGTTACAGCTGTTCGTAAATCTTCAGGCAAACTCTCTAGAGCATCCCGCACCACTAGAGCCACTTCTTCACCGTGCAAGATACTCTCGGGCCCTTGTTGATCCAGCAACACATTGGCACCTGCATAATTAACCGATTCATCTATATCAACATCGGTTGCTGGGGGTCGACGCGAACGAGATACCAGATAATTTTTAGCCGTATTGATCGCAATGCGGTACATCCAAGTATAAAACGCACTTTCAGCTCGAAAATTATTAATCGCCCTATAAGCTTTAACAAATGCCTCTTGAGCGACGTCTTGAACCTCGGTTTGATCGCGCACATAGCGTGAAATCAAACTATGAATTTTATGCTGATACTTAAGCACTAATAAGTCAAAAGCTCGTTTATCACCCTGCTGTACGCGCACGACCAGTTGTGCATCGGTATCTTTCATGGTTATATTTTAGCCTCTAAAAGCATATACAGCACAATCGTCAACTTCATTCATGCACGTTTTGAGAACATTGGATATTTGGTGTCAGTTTACTCCATTGACGCTGGCTTAGAACAGTATTCGCTTCGTGTACTTTCAATACATCGTTTAAATACGCCACATACTCTCTCTATTTTTCCGCAAGGCCATATCTGTGCCCAGAAAATCACAATCTTCAAAATGCACTTTCAAGACCGCTAAACGAATGATTTAATGGATTTTATTGATAAATTAACATCTTTAATAGCTTAGGTAGTTGAGCCTGCCTTAACAGACCGCTAAGATATCCATAAGTTCAACCAAGCATTACATTTTTGAGGCCGATATTGAGAATAATTCCAAGTTTAACAATCACGATTCAAAGCCAGACCGTTAGAGGTGACCAGTGAGCACTGTAAAACAGTTTGACGTGGTTGTCATAGGCAGTGGTGCTGCAGGCCTAACACTTGCACTGGCTTTAGCTGAACAGGCAAAAGTCGCCATCATTTCAAAGTCGGAACTCAGTGAAGGCTCAACCTATTATGCACAAGGCGGTATTGCGGCCGTTTTAGACGCAGCTGACAGTATTGACGCTCATACTGCTGACACCCTTGTAGCCGGTGCAGGACTGTGCCATGAAGATGCTGTTAGATTTACTGTCGAGCGCAGCCGGCAAGCAATTGAATGGCTAATAAGTCAAGGCGTAGCATTTACCCGAGAATCGAATCCATCGCCAAACGATGGTTACAACGAAAGCAATAATGATTACCACTTAGCCCGTGAAGGTGGTCACAGTAGCCGTCGTATTATCCATGCCGCAGACGCAACCGGCAAAGCGGTGTCAGAGACCTTGGTTGAACGTTTGCAAGAGCATCCGTCGATTGAAACACTTGAGCACCATGTCGCTATTGATGTAGTGGTTGAACGAGACAATCCTACACCCACCTGCAGCGGCGTGTATGTATTAAACTGCGAAACAAACAAAGTTGAAACCTTTCATGCACGCTTTGTGGTCATCGCTACCGGCGGCGCCAGTAAAGCCTATCTCTATACCAGCAATCCTGATGGTGCCAGTGGCGATGGTATTGCTATGGCTTGGCGAGCCGGCTGTCGTGTGGCAAACATGGAATTTAATCAATTTCACCCCACTTGCCTTTATCATCCAGAGGCGAAATCTTTTTTAATCACTGAGGCGGTTAGAGGTGAAGGCGGAAAACTATTATTACCTGACGGCGAATCTTTTATGCATCGCTTTGATAAGCGAGGTGAATTAGCTCCGCGAGACATTGTCGCCAGAGCGATCGACCATGAAATGAAACGACTTGGTAGTGATTGCGTCTACTTAGATATTAGCCACCGTGACCCTGACTTCATTCAATCGCATTTTCCAACCATCTATCAACGCTGCCTAGATCTTGGTATTGATATTTGTAAACAACCAATACCCGTCGTGCCCGCCGCTCACTATACCTGCGGTGGCGTGATCGTGGATAAACGCGGCTCAACCGATGTCAAACATGTGTATGCCATTGGAGAAACCAGCTTTACTGGCCTTCATGGTGCCAATCGTATGGCGAGCAATTCACTTCTTGAATGCATTGTTTTCGCCCAGGCTGCAGCTGAGTCAATTTTGACAGAAATTAGTTCGACAGAATGGCAGAACCCACCCCAACTGTGGGATGAAACCCAAGTAACAGACTCTGATGAGGATGTGGTGATCTCGCATAACTGGGATGAGTTACGGCGCTTCATGTGGGACTATGTCGGCATAGTAAGAACCACTAAGCGGCTTGAGCGCGCCGAACATCGGGTCAAAATGCTGCGCAAAGAAATCAATGAGTACTACGGCAATTACCGCGTTAGTAATGACCTTATCGAATTAAGAAATCTGTCGTTGGTAGCCGAATTAATTATTGAATCAGCATTAAGAAGAAAAGAAAGCCGCGGCCTACACTACACGCTTGACTACCCAAGAGACAATCGCCATGCGCATGACACGATTTTGTTTCCGCCCAAGTTTTGCCCATAGAAATTAACAGGTATCGTTAGAGCCTACTTAATACATTAAGCTGGCCGATAAAGTGATTCATAAAGCTTGAAAATAACTCAGCGCGATATTTCAGCAGCGGACTCCCAATCTGTAACAGTCAATTTTGGCTAAATATCATCAGGTCGATTATAGGCAAGAATCAGTTCGATCATAGCGGCTAGCTCAGGATCAGCCGCCGGTTGTTTTTTTAAAAACCAATCGTAAAGTTGCTGATCTTCACAAGCCAATAAGCGGCGGTAAAGCTGACGCTGATCAGCATCAAGGCTGAGATAATGCTGTTTGACGAATGTTTCGAGCACAATATCCAACTCTAACATGCCTCGGCGGCTATGCCATATCACCCGATTATGCTCGGCGCGATCTAAATCATTAGTCGTTTCCATAGCTTTATCATACCTCAAGCCAGCCAACAAAAACAAAAAATCTGTTTAATGCGTTCAATAGTCATCGCCATGAAGCAATCACTCATTTGTTAATGACTTACCATGTTGTTAAATCATGACAACTGTAAGACAATAAGCACTTTAAACCTTAAGCACAGGTGCTGAGAGTCCGAAATGCAAGCAGCCGCACTTTCACTTGATCCTCACTGGCAAGCAATCTTTGACTTATTGCCAGATCATCAATTTGTAGACCAACTGAGCTGGTTTGAACATCAAGCTGCACTAAAAAGCTCTGCAAGAAAAAACTTGATTTGCCCGCTCCCAAATTGGGGCTGTATCGCTATTGACGGCCCTGAAGCCGCAACGTTTTTACAAGGTCAACTGACTAACGATGCCGTTAATTTGGCTAGCGATGAAACTATTTTGGCCGCCCACTGCGACCCCAAAGGTCGGATGCATGCTAATTTTTATTTACACCGCCGAAGCGAGCAGTGCTTTTATTTATTTATGCCACGCGTAACGGTCACCACTGCGCTGAGAGCATTGAAAAAATACGCGGTATTTTCGAAAGCCGAACTTTCTGACATCAGCTACAATCTTGCACAGTTTGCCTTGATCAACAGTGATGAAAAGTTGCTTACTCAACTGTTAGCCGCCGATGAATCGGCTAAGGTAATCACACTGCCTACCCACCATGAACAACATCTTATCCTTGTTAAGAGTGCTCAAGCCCTTAATTTTGTCAACCAACTTAATGCGACTACATTCGATTCAGAGATGCTCTGCTGGGCTGGTTCAAGTCATTGGGAATACCACCTCATTCAACAGGGCATTGCCTTTATACAGCCTACAACTGTCGGCGAGATGATTCCGCAAATGCTGAATTTAGACGCCCTCGGGGGTATTAGCTTTACCAAAGGCTGCTATACCGGCCAAGAAATTATCGCTCGTATGAAATATCGCGGCAAAGTGAAACGCCGCTGCTATCCGTTTTCAAGCCGACCCGTAAGTAGCGATTCACTGCTTCAAACGCTACCAATTGGCGGTGAAATTTTTGATCAACATGGCAAAAGTTGTGGCTTGAATGTGAGTGTAGTGATCGACAATACCGGTCAAAATAGCACGGCTTATGGCCTAGCCGTATTAAAAGTCAGCGCCATTGAAGAGGCCTCAAAATTATCGCTAAGCCTTCCCGACAGCGACCAGAGGATAGACATCCAATTGAGCCAGCTACCCTACTCGCTGGACGACGAAGAATAACATTAAGACTGGTGAGTTTCACAATGAACAATACAGGCGATCGTTAATTTCTAAATCGGGGGGAGTACTATGCAAGTGTTTGGCCATCGCGGCGCGGCTGGTGAAGCCCCCGAAAATACCGTCGCTGGTCTTCGCCATGGTATTGAGCGTGGATTACACTATGTCGAAATTGACCTTCGTCTATCTGCCGATGAAAAAATTATTGTCTGCCATGATGCCGACACCTTACGCACCTGCGGGGTTAAACGCTCCATCAACCGCAGCCGAGCCGCTGAGCTCGCTAAACTCGATGGCCGCGCCAACTCGCCCGAGTGGCCGAATAAAACCAGCTGTGGCATTCCACAACTGCGCACACTGATGAGGAAATGTGCCTCTCTGAAAGGCTACCAACTTGAAGTCAAGACCGACAGCCAGCCCCATAGCCAACACATGGCCGAACAACTCAAACGTTTATTTCCGATGAGCAGCGACTGCAAAAAAATTGTCGTCACCTCGTTTGATGAATATTTTCTGCAGCAACTGGAGCAACGAGCGCCGCATATTCCTCGTGGCTTAGTGAGCATGCAAAGCCAATCTCTTTCACAAGCCAGCGCATTAGGCTGCCGTTATTTTTGTATTCATGATCACATCGTCACCCCTGCGTTAATTAAAAAGATACACGCCAAAGGACTGCACTGTTCGGTTTGGACAGTGAACCAACCCAGTCGTATTAAGGAGTTATTTCAGTGGCAGGTCGATAGTCTAGTGACCGACTACCCATCCATGGCTTTGCCCTTAGTTAAACGTCTTAGTCACGCCACATAAGGCTCATTAAGGCTCATTAAGGCTCGGCAATCTAAACAAATTGTTCATTGTGAGCAAAGGCCATTTTGCGGTAACCTTGTTTTTTGCATCGCCATGCGGCACTTGTAATAGAAAAAAACGTTAAGCATAAGGGCAGGCACACTATGAATAATCAGCAATGGCTAATGATCGAGCGTCCTAATGGTATGGTCAGTGAACAGCACTTTACACTGACTGAAACTAAAACGCCGTTGCTTCGCGAGGGCGAAGTCTTAATCAAAACCTTGATGCTAAGTTTTGACCCAGCCATGCGTGGCTGGATGGATGACAAGCCCAGCTACTTGCCGCCCGTGGCAATTAACGAACCAATGCGCGCTTCTGGGATCGGCCAAGTGGTTGAGTCCAACGACGATGCTCTTCCCGTAGGCACCTTAGTGCAAGGTATTTTAGGCTGGCAAGAGTACTCCATAGCAGGCCCTAACAGCCTATTTCCACCCAGTGCCCTACCCTCTGGTACACCCCCCAATATTGCCCTAAGCGTACTGGGCGCCACCTCGTTAACCGCCTATTTTGGCTTATTAAAAATTGGTGACCCGCAACCGGGCGAAACTGTGCTGATTTCTGGGGCGGCAGGTGCAACTGGTTCGGCTGCCGCACAGATCGCTAAACTGAAAGGCGCGCGCGTGATCGGCATTGCCGGCGGCAAAGATAAATGCGACTGGTTACTCGGCACCGGCATCGACGCAGTCATTGACTACAAGAGCGAAAACATCCGTGCGCGACTGTCTGAAACCTGCCCCGATGGTATTCATGTGTTTTTTGACAATGTGGGCGGTGACACCTTAGAAGCCGCCATCGAACACGCGGCTGACTTTGCTCGGTTTGTACTCTGCGGTTCTATTTCGAATTACAACGATGACAGCCCAAAACCAGGACCGAACAATATGTTTAGCTTAATTGCCAAACGTATTCGCATGCAAGGCTTTATCATGTTTGATTACATGGCTGAGGTTGACAGCGCCATGGCCGATTTAGTCCAGTGGCTTACTGAAGGCAAGCTTCTTTGGCGAGAGGATATTAAAGAAGGTTTTGATAATATTCCTAAAACATTTATAAGGCTGTTTGAGGGCAAGAACCAAGGAAAGCAATTATTAAAATTAGCAGATCCGAATTAATTTAGTCTTTAAAATGGTAAGTATCTTACTTCTAAAATCGATATTCAAAACCAGCGCTGTATCCAGCAGACTCAACGCCATCTTTGTCCATTAAATCTAGATACTCTATGTTTAAAAACATATTTTCGAAAGGTGTTTTGACGTTAAAGCCAAGACCCCAACTTTCTCCTCTGATTTTACCTCCAGCAGTACCGGAAATGTCGGTCACAGAAAAATTCACTCTAGAATGGCCTAAAAGAATATATGGCGAAAACTCAATCGCCAGATCTGGATAGAAATTAATTTTTTTCAACTGTTTCGGGCTACCACCCAACCTAAGAAAAAAACCGTAATAGTATTCAGTTCTTAGTTCAGAGTCTATCGGAGTGGTGATGACATATTGATATGCTTGAGGAGGTGATACTGAATTATCTAGGTAATATGACTCATCAATCTCTTCAGAATAATCAACCAGAACACTTTCATTAGTTCCAAATCCGCCACGAAACTCAACGGATAGTGCAGGTAGTGATGAATCCTCGGCTTTCAATAGCTCAAAACCAAGTTTAAATTTAAGCATATCTAATTTTGCATCTATATCGGAAATTCTTGAAGGCCTTGGCAATCCGTCCTCCGCAGCGATCACATAAAGCGTTCCAGGAAAGGTTGTACCTAAAGCATTTGTTATCTCAGCTCCAAGACCTGTACAACATGGATCGTCATCTGCAAGGGTTGCCGAAACCACAGAAGGTTCACTATAGTCAGATTTAAAAAGCGAAAAACCGAAGTAAGCGTCTGCTTTTGCAAAACTAGTGAGTATAAAAAAGTAAAATAATCCGCTAACTAATTGCTTTATTGAATTCATAATAAGCTAAACATCCTTTAAAACCACTCATAAATTAGATCTAAACCATACGTTCTTGGTGTGCCATAAGCTGCCAGATCGTATGCAAATGTATACAATTCTAATTTTTGCGTTTGATATTCATTATCGAACAGATTTAATGACCAGAAGGCAAGCCTGAGCAAACCACTATCAAGATCATACTGCCTCTGAATCCTTAAGTCCCACAAGTGCCTTGAATCAACTTGAAGAGCGTCATTCACAAAATACGGATCTTTATAGCTATAACCAATATGTGCGAAAAACTCACCGTAGTCTGTCGGCACTCTATAGTCTAGACTTAGTTGCCAAGAGTTAACTGGGGCGCCAAAATTATTCTTCCTCTCAACACACCTACCATTAGCAGTATCTATCCTTCTCAGTGCGCCTTGGCAGTCAGCAATCAACCGTGAATAAATTTCTGCATCAGATATTCCCGATGTCGCAGGTTCAGCGACTAAAAGCTTACCGCCGTTATCGAAAACGAAAGGCGTCACGTAGGTCTCTGAACCAGATCTTAATAGTGCATAGTTTGCAGTGAAAGTTAGCTCATCAGTAAGATAGAAAGTTGTATCGAGCTCTGAGCCATAGGCAAACCCATCAGCATTAACTATTGATCGAGAGATAGGTGATTTTGGAAAAACTACGGATTCCTGTCCATCAGATATATCGGCATAGTAAGTAGCCCATTCAAAATCAACCCTGCCGTCAAATAAACTACCCTTTAAACCAAATTCATACGCTATGTGAGTTTCCTCATCAAAACGTATATCACTACCAAAATCGCCACAATTTTCAAAGCAAAAGAATTGAGGTATAAATCTGGCTTCGACATTAAAGTTACCAGGACGCGTTCCAGAAGTTAAACTCACATACCCTGTAACATCATAGTTAATATCATATGCAACCTTAAGCGTGTAGTCATTACTTTGCCATTTCTCTTTCTCAGAGATAGCAGTCCCCCTGTCGTCCAAGGTAATCGCCTGAAGACTTTGCCTAAAGAGTTCTCTTTCATCAATAGAGTGCCTATAGCCAAAGCTTAAAGTCATTCGTTCATCCATTAATGGTGTATAATCAACATTAAAGTAAATGCCCAAGTGATCCGTATCTAGTTCATTTATACTAACCAAGCTGAAACCAAAACTATCCTCTGAAGATATGCTCTCATCTAAACCAAAAGCCCTACCAAAATCCAAAATCTCAACCAAGTCAGTATATAGCTGACCATCAGGTAATCTTTGCCCATTGCCAGTCCTCTCATTAAAATAATATAAGCCTGTAACATAGGCTAGCCGATCATCGAGGAAGAAGCCTGACTGCTTAAATTCAAGACTCCACTGCTTGTGCCCCCTTAAGGCAGCAAGGCCTCCGGGTGGACTTGAAAACAATGAATTAAACTTATTTCTACTAAGGTAAGGATTGATATTTTCGGGCTTAACTAACTCCAAAAGTGCGAGTCTTTGCTCATTGCAATAGAAAGGCTTTAAGCCAGGTATAAAAGGATATAAATCAGCACAGAAATCACTGTTGTAGAGAAAGTCCGGCAATGGAGCTTGAGCCCAGCCTGGATTCCCCTGAGTTTCGGGAAAATCAATCGAATTATTTGGACCTGATATTAGTATTGACTCCATCGCATCAGCCCAAAAATTAGACTCAGGTGTATTCAAGTCCCTAGCAACATTAAAACTATGAAGAGCCTCAAATGAATCTATACCGGAGCCAATACGATTCCCATTTGCATCTTCGGTCCATCGCTGGTAACTACCACCGACAAAATTATATCCCTCTATAATCTCAATTAAATCGCCCAAAGAGCTGCCTTCAGACAATCCATTTGTTAGAGCCTCTTGCGAGGTGACGTTGGGATATAAATAAAAAGTATTATTAACCTCCGTTGAGCGATGCGTGCCAACGAAATTAAAGGTATGGGAATCAGACCAAGCCCACTCTAATGCTAATGTATGTCCATCTGCTTCAGTTGTGCTATTTTCGATTGGCCTTAAAGTTGCTGCTCCCTGATCTAATCTCATCTTTTGAGGTATAGGCAAAAAGACCTCTGGAGGGCCATCAGAGGGTTTAGTTGCTGAAGGTGGTGCTTGCCATATGGCTATATTATTGGGGGCATTATCTTGTCTATAATTTTCACGATCCCATTGGTCATAACCATCTCTTATTTGGGGTTGATAAAAAACCGGCTGAGTATCAAAATTAGCTTTGTCATACGAATAATCAATAGTCAGGTTATCTTGAGGAATCCATCTGCCAGAGATTCTAAACCCATCTCGTTCATATCCATTCCAATCTTCACCAAGCCCGTCGTTCTCAACCCACCCCTCTTGAGTATTAGAGAACACCGCACCCCGAAAAGCTAAATTATCTGTGACGGGTAGATTCAATAATCCTGTGATATTTTGTCTATCATAATTACCGACCTTCAGCTCAAGCCTTCCATAACGCTCATCTGGATCGGCCTTGGCAGTAATTAGATTAATTGCCCCGCCTATAGAGTTCCTACCGTATGTGAAGCCTTGAGGCCCCTTTAAAACTTCAACCCTTTCCAAATCAACTATATCAAAAACTAGACCACTTGCTCTTCCAAGAAAAGCTCCATCAACATATAAACCGACTTTGCTTTCGATTCCTAATTGACTGTCTCTTGCACCAACACCTCGCAATGTAAACCTTAAGCCTTGAGCTCCTGATGGTGAAGCCGTCAATCCAGGAACATTATTAGAAATATCGGCGAAGCCTTTGATTTGTTGCGTTTCAAGATCCTCTAAATTAAATGCATCAATAGACTGTGTTAAATCCATAGTTGAGTCTTCCCTCTTTTCAGCTTCAACTATGACTTCCTCAATAGCGTCTTGCGCGAATACAGGAAAGACAGAAAGCAAAAAAAGGAAAAGAAATAAATGAGATTCTACGAGCTTTAAAGATTTAAAAAAGCTTTTAAGGACCATTCGATGTATAACCTTTATAATATTTTAAAGTGGAATTATAGAATGGAAAACAATATCGTAACCAAGAAGAAATATAAAGAAAATAACAATTACAGTCACATTAAATTAACAGACCTACTAAAAAGAAATAAGTTCTTTTGCATTGTGCAAAAAACAATCGGACGAACAACAGTATAAGTTATAAGCAAAAAAAAACCCATCATAAGATGGGTTTTTTTTAAAAGGGTTTAGTGATTAACTTACTCGTCTACGAAGACGTGCAGCTACTGCAACTAAACCACCAAACAAAGCCGCCAAACCAAATGCGCCCATTGCTGGAACGTTTTTAGATTCATCAGCAACGTCAGACTGCTCTACTAAATGATCAAAAGTAAAGGCAGTAAAAGACTGAGCAAAGCCTGGGTTAGATGGGATGCCATTAGGGAAAGAAATTGATGTATCGTGCTGATAATCAATACTTGTCACCTGGAAGCTCGCTGCATCATTACCAGTGTGGTTTATTGAAAAGAAACCACCAGCTCTTACACCTTGTACGTGGTGTAAACCTAATGCTCTAGCGTTTTGAAGTGCATCGTTAGTACCTTGAACTTCAGCGTTAGTACCTTGAAGACCCCAAGGAATAGTTGAGTTATTTGCAGTCGCACCGGGAGTAACGCCAACAAAGTTCATTTTGTCAGTATGACCACCCCAACCAGGGTTAACACTAGCGTTCTGTGGAATCATAGTAAATGGATCAGCAGCTGCCTCAATAGTAGTTGCTGGGTTAGGACCCCAACCACGACCACAGCCATTACTACCACCGATAGTAGTGTCCAATGCATTCTCAGTACCACAGAGGTATCCTGGAGAACTCAGTACAACCCACTGACGACCAATACCAGCATTGGAACTAACTGTACAGTCAATTTTAAGGATGCCATTGCCATCACCTAAAGGATCTGTGACATTACAAGATTGGAAGTCAGGACCAGGCTGGTAGTTACGGCCCGCGACTCTGAAGTCAGTTTGTGTTGCGGCAGCAGAGAAGTATTGGTTACCTGTTAGGGTCATCTTGTAATCTTCAACAACTGAAGTCGTAAGATTCAATCTTAATTCTAGCTCTCCTGGCCAACCACAACCCAAGCCGACATCTTGTCCTGCTTGTGCACAACCAGTGAAGCCACCAATTCTTGGTGCTTGATACAAAGCTGGAATATTAGAAGGTGCATCGAAACCACCAGAAGCATTTGGTAAGTTTTGAATATCAGTTAATTGGTTTTGCGCATTACCAAGAAGAACCAGATCAATGGTTCTAGCTTCAACAGCAGTGGTAACTGTAGAAGCAGCAATGATTGCAGCCATTAAAGGTTTATTTAAAGTGCTCATAGTCTTTCCTCAAATTATTATATTTAGATATATGATAAACGTTTAATATATAAAATAGTCTCATCAAGTTAGGTATAGCACAAAAATTGGATCATGCAGTAAACCCAGAGCTCATTCATAAAAGACTAATTAAGTGTACAACAATTGATCTGGCCTGCAACAATTTTCTAGGGCAACATAAGGGCATCTCATGTCCCCTTCATTGTCAAATAATTAATATAATCAATAGGTTATCAGCTTATTACAAAAAAGATCTCTTTTCCATTCAGGAGGGTCGTTTATTGAATTTTTTTGTACCTCCCCCCCCCCAGATAGCATAGGCAACTAAGGATCTTCTGGAATGATCACCCCTTTAAAAGCCTCTGGCCGAGATATTTCATCAACATCTATAACCCTGAACACGTTGTCTGGTATGCAATCACTTCCATAGCATACATAACCAAAACCAGAGGCATTTCTCTCATCCGCGCCAACCTTAAATGAAGTCAATTCTGCAATATAAAGATAAATAACATCGCCTGAATAGGTCTCAATGTAAATACGATTTAGTCTCGATAAATCTTCTTTTGCTACATCGAAATGAAAATTTTGCCAGCTAGGAGGAATATTTTCGATGAATGCTTTCCTATCTTCAGATTTCGTAAGTAAATCATGGTTAATTTTTCTAAAATGCGCTTCATGGAAAAGTGGGTCCAATATTTCACCGTCATAGTCAGCAGCTTTGTCTCTTTGATCAGCGGTTATTACCAGCCTGTGAGGGTATATGGTCATATCACTCGATTCTAGGTTATAAAGCCAAATCTTGTTGTCACTTGGTCCAAACAAATGGCCAAAGGACCAACAACCTACCGAAACGATTTTCCTTAGCTCTTCCGAAAGATTCAAATTTGTAACAGCATTCTCCCCGGCCTCATTACAATCTAGCGGATGAGCCTTTACAATCTCCTTTACACTCGGCTCCTCGTCATTGAATATCGCTGTTATTTCCTTGATAGGTTCTGGTGTTACAAAATTCCCTTTTCGATCGAAAAATAGCCAGTCAAAAACAAATGCTAACAAGAAGAAAACAATAATAACTAGTGCATTCCTAATCATAAAAAAACGACCTCATCAAAATTGAAAAAAATGTATAGCATATGAATTAGATGCTAGACTAGATTTGTCAAAATTCATAATTAAACCTTTAGAGGTTAAAAAATGCAACTCTCAGGCAGCAAGTTTGCAAAAACCTTCAAAGATAAATATCCAGTCATTACTGCTCAAGTAAATGACTGCGAAAAATTAAATATTCCATTAGCGCAAACAATAAAAAATGTGGGTGATGTCCAGAACCATAATACGAATGTAAAAGCAGACATGACCTACCATCAAATGTGGGATGAAAAATATCCTGGACATGAAAACTTCCGAACGATTTGTTCTCTTGCAATCCAGCTTGCAATGGAGCACTGCCCTGAAAACATGAGACCAGTTTTTAAACCAGTTGTTACTGAATGTTGGGGGGCTGTTTATAGGCAAAATGAATTTACAAGGCCCCATGACCATTGGCCCGCCATCTGGAGTTTTTGTTATTATGTCCAGGCATCAAATAATTGCTCACCAATAGTTTTCCCTGGAGCAAAATTATCAATCAAACCAAAAAATGGCATGATGATTCTGTTTCCTGGCTGGGTAGAACACTATGTTCCAAAACAAAAAACTTCATCTGAAAGAATAATGATTGCTGGAAATATGGGCCAGGAATTAAATCTGTCAGATAATCTAGATTAATATTCCTCAAATGAATAAATCTTTAAGTAATTGTTAACTTAAAAGTACGAATAGAAATGCTGTGAAATATGTAGATTTTTTATAGGGAAAAAAAATGTCACAGGGTAGAAATGAAAAATGTAATTGTGGTAGCAACCGCAAATACAAAAATTGCTGTGGCGCAAACTTAAACAAAAGTTTTTCTAAAAGTGAACAAATAATTCATGGACTAACGAATCTTGCATTAAGATCTATAAATAACGGAAAGCCAAATGAAGCAATCAAAATATATAAGAATCTAGCAGAACTAGAACCACGAGAAGCATCCCACATCTATAATCTTGCTCAAATTCTTGAGATGACGGCTTCTATCAATAGTAAAAATATCAGTGATGCAGTTGAATTTGCTAGAAAATGTGTAGAACTATCGCCACAAAAATTGCAGTACCAACAACTCTTGTTTAGCCTTTTAGTGAAAAACTATAATTTGAAAGAGGTGCTTGAGCGAGCAAAAAGCCTACCCGAAGAAATTAAAAATGATAAGAAGATCTTACTAGCTTGTGCAGAAAGCTCCAACAAATTAGGAAAGCAAAAGGAAGCCCTAGAACTTTTAAAAAATGGTATAGGGAAATTTTCTGATGATCCAGAATTCAATATAGCTATATCAAAGACATATATATTACTGAATGAGTATGAAAACGCCTCTAAAATTTTACACAATATGATCAATAATGAAAGTATATCGGGTAAGGATGAAATAGATGCTCGCTACTTCCTTGGTGAAGCATTAGATAAAATGGGTAAAAATTCTAAAGCATTAGAAAACATCAGAATTGCTGGAGAAAAACAAACCCAAATGCCGGCCTGCAAAAACTGGCAACCTGACGAACCAATTAGTATTTTGAAAGGCCTCAAGTCTTATTTTTTAGAGAAAAAATCTTCAAAAAAACTATCTGGTCTCAATTTATCTGAGGAATTGAAAAACGTTGTTTTTTTTGTAGGCTTCCCAAGGTCAGGCACAACACTTACAGAACAAGTTCTGGCCTCTCATCCAAAAATAAATACATCAGAAGAAAAACCAATTTTAGGAGCATCTATAAACATTATTTACAGAAGCCATAATACGACTTATGAGAAAAGCAGTTTGGACATTTTAAAATCTGCATCGCTAGATGATATTAATAAAATCAGACAAAGTTACCTTAATAATATCATCGAGGATGGCCATGAAAAAGGCGGCGTATATATTGACAAGCTCCCATTAAATATAAACCATCTTGCCTGGATTGAAAAAGCTTTTCCAGATTCTAAAATAATTATAGCAATACGAGACCCAAGAGATGTTTGTTTGAGCTGTTTTTTTCAAAACTTCAAACCCAATATTGCAATGAATTACTTTCTCTCTTGGGAAAACACAATAAAGTATTATTGCGCGGTTATGGATAACTGGTTAACTGCAAAGAAAATTATAAATCTTAAATGGCATGAGATATATTATGAAAAATTGACAAGTGATTTTAATGCCGAATTAAGGCAAATTTTGCTTTTTCTTAATTTAGAGTGGGACACAAAATTAGAACGATATAGGGAGGATTTAGTTGAAAGGGCCGTACCCACACCAAGTAATAATGCGATTCGTTCTCCTGTGAATAGAAACGCGATTAACAGGTGGAAAAAATATGATTGCTTTTTAAACATGGAAGAAAAAAAATTCAAATCATTGATAAGAAGTTTTGGCTATAAGTGAAATCAAGAAAGATCATTTTTCTCTACACCCAAACCCCAAAGATAAAAATAAATAATTGCAGCAAACCATAAAACCAAAGGCAAAATTGTATGGTGAAATAAATCAAACCATTCTGTCAGGTATGTATCTATCACAAGCAACAAGCTTATTCTGACGATATTAATACTAAATAAAATAACTAGACCAACTGAAACTCCAAAAAATTTTTTAAGTAATGGAGCTTCAAAAGCTAAGATTGCAGCGATAAGTACGCTAAAAATTCTCAACGCATCGCAACCCTCGACTACTGTAACTGCAGCGCCTGACTCGCTCCTCAGAGTTCGACCAATTAAAGTAACATTCTCATTAAAAAATAATAAAAGTTCTGCTGATAGATTTGCGCATAAATGAAGGTAGGTATAAAACAAAGAACTTCCCAAATAAATTTGAAAATAGATTATTTGTAGTATCGAAAATATTAGGATTGCTGTCCCTACATACACTAGGATATGTTCGTTTTCATCGATAAATTTGTTTAAAAATGATGGTTTACTATCTTCAAAGGGCAAAATTTTATTCCTATATGATATCTATTTACCTGACTGACTTATATGTTAGCATATTCAAATGTCACTAGACTAATAATATCAATTTTTTAGAGTTCATTTTTGAAACATTTCTAATCTAATAATATAGGGAATCAGATGGGACGAGCTTATCAAAACCGAAAAGATTCAATGGCGAAAACCTCAGACGCCAAGGCCAAGGTTTACAGCAAATACGGTCGCGAAATCTATGTGGTGGCCAAAGCAGGTGGTATCGACCCAGACGGCAATTTAGCTTTACGCGGTTTAATCGACAAAGCTAAAAAAGATCAAGTACCCAGCCATGTCATTGAAAAAGCAATTGATAAGGCCAGAGGCGGTGGCGGTGAGGATTTTGAAGTGGCTCGCTATGAAGGCTTTGGGCCAGGTGGTTGCATGGTCATCATCGATTGCCTAACCGATAATCCAACCCGTACTTTTAATGATGTGCGTGTCTGCTTCACTAAAAATGACTGCAAAATTGGTACCCAGGGCACGGTTAGTCACATGTTTGATCATTCTGCTATTTTTGTCTTTAAAGGCGACGATGAGGAAGCAGTGCTTGAAGCATTAATGATGGCTGACGTCGATGTCAGTGACATTGAGCAAGAGCACGGCCTTATTTCCGTATTTGCACCCCATACCGATTATTCCAAAGCGAAGCAAGCACTCACCGAGTGTATTGATGGGATAAGCTTTGAGATCGATGAGATTCAATTCTTAGCTCAAAATCTAACGCCAGTGATTGGTGAAGATAGCGAGGTATTCGTAAAGTTCTTAGCGATGCTTAACAATTTAGACGATGTGCAAAATGTCTATCACAACGTTGAGACTAGCGACGCATAGCTCGAAGCAATCAGCGCTTTGTTTAAGCTAGGCACTCAGTCACTAAATTAAGAAAACAAAGTCTATTGAAAACTAGGCTTAAGCAATATCGTAGCTAATCAGCTTAGTTATTTTTTTGATGCTGAGCGACAGCGCTGAGAGCAATACACAACGTCTGACCAAATGCCGCGTTGTTGCCATTTCTTTCGATTTGAAAAACTAAACTGACATATAGGACAAATTTTAGTTTGATTTATGCTATTTACCTTATGGATTTTTTTCACGAGCACTTAGCGCCTATTGATGACATCAACTAACGATTTTTAATTTTATATTGCGTAGGACAATGAGCCCGCAACACTGACGCCGGCCGCATGGCTTGATGCTTGGTGGCCCGCCCTGTCACTCTGGCTCGCCATGAATTAAAGCTGCGACGCTTTAGTTGCTGTCGCATCAATCGAATCACCTCCTTTTCACTGAAACCGAACTGACGCTTAATGGCTTCAAAAGGCGTACGGTCTTCCCAAGCCATTTCAATAATCCGAGACTGCTGTTCGCCTGTTAAGCTCGATATAGCTGAGAACACGTTTTTGGTTGGCCCATTTTTCAAAGATGTTGACCTGTATTGGCTGGAGGTTTTGATTTTACGTTTTATACTGTAAAAGAGATCAAAATCAATTAACCAAAAAACATGCTAGAGTGGTCTGATATTTACCAAAATCGTATAAGTTATCGTTATTAAATCACCCGCAGAGCGTACTTATTTGATGCAAAAAACAGGACTTTATTGGCTGGGTAACGACTTACGCCAACACGACAATCTTTGCTTGGCACAAGCGTCAAAATCTGTTGAGTATCTATTGATCGTGTTTTGTATCGAGCCTAAGTGGTTAGGTATGGGCCGCTACCAACAGCCACATATGACACAGCATCGACGAAAGTTTCTGGCACAGAGCCTTCAGCAACTGAAACAACAATTATCTTATGAAGGACAGCAATTGCTGATATTTGCTGGTGACCCCCTGATCGTACTGCCAAAATTGATTGCTCAATATGAAGTTTCACAGATATTTAGAAGTCGACATCCTGCCTTTGATGAACAGCAGCAATGGCGATTATTGCGCGCTAGTGTCAATCAAGCATCGCCTACTAACCCTCAAGTACCGTCGACCGAAGCGATTAAGTGGCATGAGTTAGACAATCTAAGTTTAATCAACCACCACGACATGCAATTGTTAACCGGGCTTGGTCATCTAAACGGGAAAGACAATAATGCACCAAACGGCTTTATTCCCAGCTTCTCAAAATTCCGACGTATCATCGAAACTGCCATAAAAAAACAACGGTTAATTCTTGACTCCCCAGTCAATATCTCTGCACCACTCCCTAAACCCGTTGCCTTGTCGCCCAGTAATTATGCACAACTGGCTGAGATCTGGGTCGATGATATCGAGCAGGCACTGGAAATTACCAAGTTAGACTGCTTAAATAACTCCAGCAACCCCCCTAAGCATACAGGTGCTAGGCAGTCGATTAACGACGAATCCTTTGACAGAAATATTATCAGTAGCAACGATAGCGAGGCGGGATTTTTTGGCGGTGAACGTTCCGCAAACGAACATCTTAATCATTATTTTTCTGATCAGCGCGCCCATCAATATAAAGCGGTGCGCAATTCCTTAGGCGGCTGGGAAAACTCAACAAAATTTTCTGCATGGCTAGCAAACGGTTGCTTATCCGCTCGTCAAGTGATTGACGCCCTTCATACATTTGAGCAAAAGCACGAGCGCAGTGATTCGAGTTATTGGATATTCTTCGAATTATTATGGCGTGAATATTTCTTTTGGTATGCCTTTTATCATCAGCAAGCTTTATTTCGTTTTTCAGGTATTGATCGACGACGGCCATTAAGCAGCTTTTATCCTGAGCGCTTCAAGTCGTGGACGGATGGAACCACGCCCTACCCGCTGGTAAACGCCTGCATGAAGCAATTGAACCTAACCGGCTATATATCGAACCGCGGCCGTCAAATTGTCGCCAGCTGTCTGGTCAACGAGCTCAATGTAGATTGGCGTTATGGCGCTGCGTATTTTGAAGCCCAATTAATCGATTACGATGTAGCGATCAATTGGGGAAATTGGCAGTACTTAGCAGGTGTGGGTGCCGACCCGCGCAGTAGCGGGCACGGTGGGCGCCATTTTGATCTAAAAAAACAACAGCAACGATTTGACCCTAAAGGCAGTTATATTCGACAATGGCTAGGCCCAGAGGCCAGCATTGAACACAGCCATCTAGCTATCGATCACATTGATCCGACCGGTTGGCCTATTCGATGATTGATGTTCTCTGGCTTATGCATAAATTACTGTAAGAATACTCACAGCGACCATGGGCCAAAAAGGAAAGTCCGTAATTATTCAGTAAGACGTAAGAAAAATGCAAAAAACTAAAAAATCTTTAGCTGAGGTTTAACTGTCTTATATTAACGACACGGTACTAAACCGTAACGAACCTGATCTTTACGGATACGTCTGATATCCAAAGGTATTAATTATTTTTTCCAAACGATTTACATGCGTCGAGTCAGTTAAATATACCGCTAGGCACCCAGCAAACACCCTTTTTTATTACAAGATAAATCATTTCATATTCACCAAGTTATGTTCTAAAATTAAGTTGCTGTGATAGAGCAAATTTTAACAGAGGTCGCCTTTACATTAACAATTAAATAGAGGATTTATCGTCTGATGCGCTTAACTAGTATGGGGAAAACTCAATCAATTTGTCGCCGTATTTTCTCCCTAAAATTGGTATTGTTAATGGGATTTTCAGCTCTAATTAGTGGCTGTGACTCAAACCCGACATTCTCGCCCGCTGAACTCATATTTACCGGCGGTTCGATAATCACCATGGACGATCAGCAACCTCTGGTCGAAGCCATTGCAATCAGTAATGGCAAGATTATTCGCGTTGGCAGTAGCGCAGAGGTGCTAAGTCACCAAACCGAGACCACTGAACTGATCCATTTAAATCAGCAGGCATTGCTGCCCGGTTTTTTTGACGCCCATAGTCATTTATCAGGCGTAGGCATGCAGTCCATTGTAGCTAATTTACTCCCTGCGCCAGATGGACCGGTAAATTCAATCGCAGAATTACAACAAACCATGCGCGACTACATCGCAAACGCACCCACAGTTCAAGCCTATGGCGTCGCCATGGGCTTTAATTATGATGATTCACAATTGCAGGAGCAGCGCCACCCTAACCGCCATGAATTAGATGCGATTAGCACCGAAATTCCTATACTCGTCATGCATCAATCTGGACACCTGGGAGTTTACAACAGCAAAGCCATGGACATACTAGGAGTTAACGCCGACTCACCCAACCCCGATGGCGGCATCATTGAGCGCGAAGCCGATGGAAGGACACCCAGTGGCGTCATGCAGGAAAATGCGCATTTCAAAATGATCTATCAGCTGGTACCTAAATTTTCGCCCGAAGATTATACAGCCATGATGAAAGCAGGCGAAGCTACCTATACATCTAATGGATTTACCACCGTGCAAGAAGGCAAAGCCGATATATCTGCGCTTAACGCACTCCCCGCGCTGGCTGAACAAGGAGTCTTTGCTATCGATGTAGTTGCTTATGCCGATATTGCTGCTCTGAACGATCTCGCTTTATTAGATGGGCCACTGATGTCACGCTACTACCAAAACGGGTTTAGAATTGGCGGTATTAAGCTTACCTTTGACGGCTCACCACAGGGAAAAACAGCTTGGTTTACGGAACCTTATGTCGAGCCACCACCAGGACAAACTGTCGACTATGCCGGCTACCCAGCAATGACTGATGAACAGGCGCTTAACTGGTATCAACTGGCTTATCAAAAAGACTGGCAGATCATGACCCACACCAATGGCGATGCGGCCATTGACCAACTGATTCGTACCATTAAATCGGCTAATGCGTTTGCAAAACATCAAGGCATAAACAATGAAGACCGGCGCACCGTCATGATTCATGGCCAATTTTTAAGGGAAGATCAAGTTGCCGATATTGAAACATTAGGCGTTTTTCCTGCGCTATACCCTATGCACACCTTTTACTGGGGTGACTGGCACCGAAGCTCGGTAGCGGGGCCTGAGCGAGCCGAAAATATTTCACCCACCGGTTGGCTAGCCGATAAGTCGATCCCTTTCAGTATCCATTCAGATGCGCCGGTCACTTATCCTAATGCCATGCGTATTTTGGATAGCGCAGTGAATCGTACTACCCGCAGCGGCTTCATCCTTGGCGAGCGGCAGCGAATCGATACGTATACCGCTTTAAAAGCCATGACCATTTGGCCCGCTTACCAACATTTCGAAGAGCAACAAAAAGGCTCATTGACGGTTGGGAAAGTAGCTGATTTGGTTATCTTAGATAGAAACCCACTTCAGACTCCCCTCGCTGAATTAAAAAATATTCAAGTCATGAAAACCATTAAAGCCGGTGAAACGGTGTTTGAAAGCAATTCACACTAAATGAAAAATTCTAGCTGATTAATCATCACTGTTAAGGAGAGAACCATGAAATTTCTTGATCCAATTAATAAGTACAGCTTTTTACTACTTCGCGTCTTAGCTGGTTTGATGTTTTCATTCCATGGCGTTCAAAAACTATTTGGCATTCTCAGCCAATATCCGGCACCTACCTTTGGCACACAACTTTGGTTTGGCGGCCTGATAGAACTTGTCTGTGGTCTATTAATTGCTGTGGGCTTATTCTCTCGGCCAGCGGCATTTCTTGCCAGCGGCACCATGGCCGTCGCCTACCTTCAATACCATTGGAAATTTCAGTTCGGCGAGGCCTTCTTTCCCGCTATCAATAACGGTGAAGCCGCCCTACTGTATTGCCTCATTTTCTTTTATTTGGCTTGTCGACCCGATGAAGAATCCCGTCAAAGCATTGCTTAAATTATCGCGTTCACCCATCACATTCTAAAAGAAGTTGATGGGTAACAATCATCGAAAAGTCAGTGTTGAATGCTGACTTTTCGATCCTAAAAATAAATTCCATATCTTTATCAAGAACTCTTTTTAAGTAGAATATAATTTCATAATCTTAATTTTCTAAGCGATGATTGATAGTTTGAATAGCAATTATTTAAACGATAAAACTATAAAATAATCGTTTCTTCCACTAATATGCTTAACCTCTCACTCACAGTCTTTACTGGATATATCCATTATGGCAATAACAGCAAGTACCATTCGCGTTGGTAAACGCTACCGCCACCCCCGCCTCGATCAAGATTACGATGCCATTGTAATTGGCTCTGGTATAGGCGGTCTAGCATCAGCTGCATGCCTATCGAAAATGGGTAAAAAAGTATGCGTATTAGAGCAGCATTACACTGCCGGTGGCTTTACCCACAGCTATGAGCGCAACGGCTATGAGTGGGACGTGGGCGTGCATTATATCGGTGATGTGGGTCATACAAAAACGACAGCCCGCCGGCTTTTCGACTACATTACCAATGATAAGCTAAAATGGTCCGCAATGGATAAGGCCTTTGATCGCATATTTATTGGTAAAGAAACCTTTAATTTAAACAGCGGAAAGGTCGACTATAGACAAGGCTTGATCGACGCCTTCCCTGAAGAAGAAGCCGCTATTGATGAGTACCTTAAACGTATGCACAGCGTTAAAGGGGCTATGCAAACTCATACCTTACAAAAAATACTGCCCAGCTGGATAAATCGTATCATCGACCTATTAATTAAACATAAGCGACCGGTATGGTTTCAGCAAACCACTCGCGAAGTACTCGAAGACATCACTGATAATCAAATGTTAATCGCCCTCATGACCAGTCAGTGGGGTGACTGCGGTATGCCTCCGGCAGAGTCCAGCTTTGTCATTCACAGCTTAATTGCTCAGCATTATATGCACGGTGGTTTCTATCCCATTGGCGGCGCAGCAGAAATAGCTCGGACAATTATCCCCATCATTCAAGCCAGTGGTGGCGAGGTATTCACGTATGCCTCAGTTGAAAAAATCATTACCGATAAAAAAACTGCCGTCGGTGTATTAATGGCCGATGGTAATACAATCAAAGCACCCATTATCATTAGCAATGCGGGCGTATTTAATACGTTTACCAAATTGCTGGATAACACCCTACCTCAAGTCAATGACTATCAGAAAAATCTTACCCAAGTAACGCCGTCAATGGGCAGTATATGTTTATACATTGGCATACAAGACAGTGCTGAAAATCTTGGACTGCCCAAAACTAATTTTTGGATTTACCCTAACGAGCACTACGAACAGGTATGTGATCAATTTCAAAAAGATATTGTCTATAACGACAATATTACGTTGCCAATGGTCTATATTTCTTTCCCCTCTGCCAAAGACCCTGATTTTAGTCGCCGCTACCCTGGGCGTGCAACGATAGAAATTGTGGCGCCATGTCGCCATGAATGGTTTGCACAATGGCAAAATCAACCTTGGGGAAATCGAGGCGAAGACTATGAGGCGCTTAAACAGGCGTTATCTCGCCGCTTACTAAAAGAACTCTATGACAAGCTACCACAATTACGCGGCAAAATAGACTATTATGAATTATCGACAACGCTATCGACAGACTTTTTCTGCCGCTATCCACAAGGAGAAATATACGGCATTGACCACGATCCACAACGGTTTAAGCAAACATGGTTAAAACCCAAAACTACCATTAAAGGTCTTTATCTTACCGGCCAGGATGTAGTGACTTGCGGCGTTGTTGGCGCAATGATGGCGGGCTTAATCACCAGTGTTAAAATTGGCAAACTTCAAGGCTTAAAGCTGGCTAAAGCCATTTTCTTACCCAGCACTTCAACTTAAATAACAGTGCAATTTAGTCATTGACATGAATTTCTATAGCGCGCTTTTACTTTATATAACCGAACTTTTTTAAGAAAGTAATCAGCTTTGATAAAGTATCGTCATAGCCCTTATTGCCATTTCGACCGTGATTAAAAAAGCCATGGCCCACTTTTTCGTAACTGTGTAATTCACAGTAACCGTTTAAGCTTAATACTGTATCGCAGTAATCAACCGCTGAAGAATAGGGTACGATCTTGTCTTCTTTGCCGTGCACGATAAACGTAGGAACCGAGGCATCAATTAATTGCTGTGTTGGAGACAAAGCCTTATTAACCCGTGGATGCTTATTGGCTAAAGCAGGATTGAACAAAACAACGGCGTTCGGCTTACTGCTGAATTCTGATGTTATGTTAGACACAGCCTTATCAGCGACAGTAGCAGTCGCTGCAGCAAGGTAGCCCCCAGAGGAACCTCCGGCAGCTACAACTCTTTGTGCGTCTATATTTAACTTTTCAGCATGTGCACGCACCCATCGAACGGCATCCTTAGCATCCGAAATAGCTTCAATGGGACCGGTATTGTGACGTAACTTAACGCGATAATCAGCCAACACTGCCACCATACCAAGCGCACTTAAGGCTTTGGCTTGCCCTTGAAAGTGAGTAATCTTGCCTCGCATCAAACCACCGCCAAAAAAGAACACAATCGCAGGTCTTGCCTCGCTGGCTTTTGGAGACTGATCAAAGACATGCAACCTTAAGGCCGTATCATCAAACACTTTATAGGTATGACTTTCAGCACCAGGTAACACATCAGGATTAGCAGGTTCACTCGCTGCGTATGTGTTGGCCGGTAACATCACTGCAGTAACAAAAACAACCTTTAAAAATTGAACCGTTAATTGCTTGAACTTCATGACATCCCCACATTTATCAAATAACATAACTTTATAAAAATATTCGCTTTCGACTAACGAATCAAATTGATCTGCATCGGACTAATCTGCGGAAAGATCGTATTCAGCTGAACATCATTTAATTGCCAATGCTGTTTTAATAAAGCAGCGATCCACTGACGATTATCTGAGGTTGGCATTAAGTCACGGCCCTCAAACAGCTGTGCTTTTTTAAGTCCCGGCCACTGCCCATAGACGCGACCACCACGAACCGCGCCACCGGCTAAAAACAAAGCACTCGCAGTGCCATGATCTGTCCCGCCTGTGCCATTTTCGGTCACAGTACGACCAAATTCAGTTGCGATAATCACTGCCGTATTATTCCATTGCTTACCCAAGCCTTGACGCAAAGCGGCCAAACCCTTATCAAGCTCTGTAAACTGCTTATCTAGACGATACACCTGTCTCTGATGGGTATCCCAGCCGTCAAGCTCTAACATACTGCAATCAGGACCATTATTAGCTTGCATTAACTTGCCGCATGATAAGGCTAAATTGGAAAATTTTTGCTGTTGCTTATCGGTTGCCATATCACCTAGCTGCGCTTGGGTTTCGAGCCCGTTTATCAAACTATTCAGTAATTGCTCATCGCCGTCATAAAGATATTTCAAACGATTGTATAAATCCTCGCTTGATTCCATAAAATGATCGGGATACCACGTTTGTGAGGCATGTTTGCCACGCAAACTAATCGGTAAACTGTGGGCTATCGCCAACGATTCGCCTTGATAGGCTTCAACCGCGCGGTTCAACCAACCACTTTCAGCGTCAGCTTGATTATAGCCCGACTCAACGATATCCTGCGCACGAAAATGTGAGCGGGTGTTCGCACCTGAGCTGGTTGCAACGACCGCCAATAATTGTTTTTGACGATAAAGCTCAGCAAATGTCTTAAGCGATGGATGTAGTGCAAAGCCGCGCTCTAAAGGCGTAGCTTGGCCTTTAACCGTTTTCAGCAAGCCTCGTCGATGATCCATCAATGAAGAGTCAGCAACCGGCAATACTGCGTGCAAAGAATCCATTGCACCCCGTAACATAACCCATACTAGTTTAGGCCGCTTAATCTGCATCGCCAGTAAGTTTGGGCTATGCCAGCAAACCATACTGCCACCAACCGCAGCTAAAAACTGTCTTCTTTTCATCATAATAAACGTCCCTTATCGACGTTGAAACTCTGGGCTCATAAATAACAACGTATACGCTTGCTGTGCTGTTTCTGCGCCTTTAAGTACCTTTAAGGTACGCTCTGAAATATCATCCGCAAATAATTGTTGAGCCAAATCTACAGCAGAGAGCAATGATTTTGGACTAACAGTCACCAATCGATTGACCCAATCAATCCGTTTGATTAACGCATCTGAACCACTCCATCCCTCTGCGTAAGTCGAATAACCGGCTGGCGAACCCGCGCCAAACGGTGCCTGCCCCATCTCGGTAAGATGGTAAACAAGGCCGGTCAAAAACCCAAGCGCACTTTTTTTTTCGAGACCAATCGAGCGTAGCGTCGAGACCATAAATTCTCGTGGCGTCTTAAACTTTTGACGCTCTGGTTGCCAACTGCCTTTGTGCTCAATCAAGGTCGTCATGACCGCGGATAGATTGCCTTTGGTGTTCTGCCAACGGGTCGCCATAGCAGCTACTAAAGCTGGGTCAGGTTGATCACTGATAAAATGGCTGGCTAACTTGTATGATAAAAACTTTGCCGTCGACGGATGTCTTGCCAAGGATTTCAAAATCGCTTCAACTTGGCGCTGGCCTTCATGCCGATACCGCTTTGCTAAAATTATTCGCGTGCCTGGCTCATGCAAATTTTCTCGAAAAACAAATCCCTCTTGCTGTTGATCTGCAGGATAACTAACACTCCAACCCGTCAATGCCTTTGCTAACTCCTGTATATCACCTATGTGATAGCCACCATCGACACCTAAGGTGTGTAACTCAAATATTTCTCGCGCGAGATTTTCGTTAATACCGCGTTTTTTATTGTAACGCCCAGCTTTTGAATGCGGTCCAGTCGAGCGAGTATTATCGAGATACATCAACATCGCCGGATGTTTCATTACGGCAATTAACATGTTTTCAAAATGACCAAACAAGTGTGGCGCTATTGCCTCACGCTCAAGAAGTGGAGCGACTACCTTCAACTGTGCTGTGCTGGTCGAGACACTGAAGTGGTTAGAAAAAAAATCTAAAAGCCGCATACTAAATGGTTGAGTCGTTTCTATCGATTCCCACAGGCCACTCATTAACAGATTTTTTTGCATTTGCCGCATCAGCTTGGCGTATCGCGTTTGGACGCCAGCCATTGCCTTATTTTTTTTCATCACCTGCATCGACGTTGATTGATCAACAGTGGATGGCTCTAAGATCATCGATTGAACTTGCGCTTTAGCTATTTTTTTTTGTTGCCCACGAACTTTTGTATGCGCCGAAAATTGCTCAAACGCAGTTTTTGTATCAGCTAATTGAGGGTCGAACTGAGGGCTAACCATCTGATGCTTTAACCACAGCTGAGGATCTTTTGCAGCTTGGACTAACTCCCCTGGCCTTGCGCCCAAGCCAAATCGATTCACTGCGATAACAGCGAGTTGTGCGTGTGTGGTTACCATAGGTTTCGCCTCAACCCAATCTTATAAAAGAACTAGGTGAGGCGCATTATAACCAGTTATTGTTGATTAGCTTTGGCTGTAAAAGCTTAATTTGTATCAAAGTGTAACCACTGGCAAGAAGGTCATCAGCCGACTTAGCCTTTCATCTGCTCAAGCTCAAGACCCTTTGTTTCATAAACATAAACATAAATAAATAGCGCTGATATAGCAGCACTTAAGGCATAAAAACCATAAGCCCCCGCCAAGCCTATGGTCGCCAACAGAATCGGAAAGCTCATAGTAATAGCGAAATTTGCTATCCACTGAAACATGCCACTGACGGCAAGACCTGAACCACGCAACTGATTAGGGAACATTTCTCCCAGCATAACCCACATCACGGGTCCCCAAGACATATTAAAGATAAACACATAGGCATTCGCTGAGAGTAGCGCCAGCGGACCCCATTCACCGACAATAAGCTCGCCATTAGCAGCTACATCAGCATTCATAAAGGCCACTACCATTAAACCTAAGGCAACAGCCATACCGACAGAACCCCATTGCAGTAAAGGTTTTCTACCAATTTTATCTACCAATAAAATTGTTACGATACAGGCACAAATACTGACTGCACCACTAATGACATTAATTAATAGCGCATCAGCTTCAGAGAAACCAACTGCCTGCCAAAGTACCGCGCCATAATAGAACACCACATTAATACCCACCAACTGTTGAAATACAGCAAGGCCGATACCCACCCAAACAATTGATCTCACCTTACCTACAGAATGGTCAATTAAATCAGACAACTTCGGTGCATGCTGATCATCAGCCAAAGAGGATTCAATCTCATTCACTTTTTCATGGCCTATTTTTGCGCCATAAAGTTTTTCAAGTACTTGTTGGCCTCTCTCACGCTGGCTAGAGGCAATTAGAAAACGAGGACTTTCAGGAATAAAAAACAAAGCCACCAAGAATATACTCGCAGGAATTAACTCGATCCAAAACATCCATCGCCACGCGTCAAAACCCATCCATAATTCAGCGGTTGAAAGACCGGCCAAATCCGCTAAAAAATAATTACTTACAAAGGCCATAAATAAACCTGTGATAATGGCCACTTGTTGAATTGTTGTTAAACGCCCGCGATAACGTGCGGGGGCAATTTCACTGATATAAGCCGGCGACATAACTGAAGCTGCGCCGACTGCAAGCCCACCGAGTATGCGGTAAAAAACAAATTCTAATGAACTGCCGGCAATGCCTGAACCCCAAGCACTGACAATAAAGAAGATAGCAGCGCAGATTAGAAGTACTCGGCGGCCAAAACGATCCGCTAAACGCCCTGCGAAAAAGGCACCAACCGCACAACCTAACAACATGCTAGCCACATTAAAACCAGTGCCTGCACTGTCGGAATTAAAGGCTGTTTTTAATCCATCAACTGTGCCGTTAATAACGCCGCTGTCAAAACCAAATAAAAAACCACCAATAGTGGCCACGATACTAATTAAAATAATAAAAAATGTATTGTCTTCGTTGGCTTGTGTAGTCAAGATAATCCCCTACTAATTAGTTGTTATGATTATTAAACGGTGTATCGCTGTTGGTAGCATAGCGGGACGAAACATATGCAATAAAAGACATGAAACGCCGACAACCGCTACAAATCGTCATATAACAGGGCAGTCAAGTGCTGCTTTTATCGTTTGTTCGCTAAATGTTAATTATAAAACAATTTATTATTATTGTATAAATAAATTCTTGAGCTTTCTTTTTTTAAAGGCGAACATACCATGGCCAACAGTAATTTAAGAATTAATATGACGGGGACTGAGTCTGAGCCAAATGCTCGCGCTAAACGCTACCAAACCGCAATTGAAATGGCGGCTTATGTAGATCAGCAAGGTTTTACCAGCGTCAATGTTGAAGAACACCACCTAGCTGATAATGGCTGGCTCCCCAGTCCTATTACTATGGCCTCAGCAATTGCCGCCAGGACCAATCATGTGGACATTGGTATAATGGCCTTGCTAGTTTCACTTTACGACCCTATTCGCTTAGCTGAAGATTTGGCGGTACTGGATCTACTGAGCGAAGGTCGGCTTAATTTTGTTGCAGGCATGGGTTATCGCGATATTGAATTCCATGCCATGGATAAACCCTATGAAGAACGTGGCGCGTGGATGGATCACGTACTCGAA
>MDTB01171797.1_pt1 | contig 29584 bp, 24 predicted proteins | sample 811161 | NCBI WGS metagenome assembly MDTB01 (sample SAMN05326650, study PRJNA326480) | marine metagenome | isolation source: seawater | place: Mediterranean Sea | collected 2009
CGGTATTGCTAAATGAAATAATTAGCATTATTACCCCTCAATATGGTGGCACATTTATTGATTGTACATTTGGTCAAGGTGGATATTCAGAAAAAATATTAACTTTTCCTAATACAAATATTATCGCAATAGACAGAGATAAAGATGTATTTGAAAAAGCATTACAAGTTGAAAAAAAATTTAAAGATAGATTTATTTTCAAGAATATTAAATTCAGTCAAATTCAAAATTTGAATTTAAAGAATGAGAATATTAAAGGGGTTATTTTTGATCTAGGATATTCTTTTAATCAAATTAAAGACCCAAAAAAAGGGCTGTCATTTGAAAGTACTGGAAATCTAAATATGAGGTTAGGGATAAATGAAATTTCAGCTAAAGAAACTATTAATCAATTAAGCCAAAGTGAACTCGAAAAAATATTTAAGTATTTTGGTGATGAGAAAGACAGCAAAAGAATTTCCCATAGAATTATTAAAGAGAGAAAAAAAAAAGAAATAAATACTGAGGATTTGGTTAAGATTATTGAATTATCAAAAAAAAAAAAAAATTACAAAATTCATAGTGCAACTAAAGTTTTTCAAGCACTTAGGATTTTTGTTAATAAAGAAATTAGTGAATTAATTCATGGCCTTATTTGTGCAACTAAATTAGTTAATAAAGATGGCCTAATTGTTGTTGTAACATTTCATTCAATAGAGGACAAAATTGTAAAATACTTTTTTAAAAGTTTATCCGAAGCTAAAAGTATTTCAAGATATGAACCACAAAAGGGAGAAAATATTAATTTGTTAAAATTAATTCAAAAAAAACCTATAGTACCTTCACAAAGGGAGATCAAAATAAATCCTCCTTCAAGATCAGCCAAATTAAGATTTGCAATTAAGAAAGAAAATTTTTTTGATTTTAAAACTGACATCTTAGAAAAATTTAAAAATCTAATAGATATTGAAAATTACTCTAATAAGTTATGAAAAAAATAATCATAGTTATAACTGTTTTTTTTTTAATAATAGTTACTACAATTACAAAAAATTCGACTAAAAATTTAGAAAGTAAAATTTTCACAGCCAAAGAAAATATTAGTGTTTTACAAGAACAATATGAATTAATTGTCCTAGATTTTAACGTTTTATCAACTCCTCAAAAATTATTAGAGTATCAAGCTAAATACTTTGAAAATGAATTATCTCCAATTGATATTAATGAAATTAAAGAAATAGACCTAAGTGCAGATAAGCTAAAAATTTCAAATTTAAATAAAAAAATTATTGAAAATGAAAAAAAATAATCAAGAGAGGTTAGTTTTAGAAAATTATGAAAATGAGTTTTTTTACAAGAAAAAAAAATCTAATCTAAATATTACATTTAATAGAATAGCATTTATTTTTTTTGTTTTTTTAATGATATGCACTATATATTCAATTAAGGTCTTCTATTTAGGAGCTTTAAAATCTAATATTAAAATACAAAAAAACTTAATAGTTAAAAAAAATTATCGTTCAGACATTATAGATAAAAATGGAAATTTTATTGCCAAATCAGTTATAACTCAAACAGCTGGAATTGATCCAAATTTAATTATTGATAAAAAAAAACTTTTAATTAATTTGCAACTAATTTTTCCGGACAAAGATTTTAAAAAAATAAGAGAAAGATTCAAAAAAAAAAAATATTTTCGTTTACAAAGGCAGCTTGATCAAAGTCAAATTCAAAAACTTAATCTCTTAGGAGATAAATCAATAAGATTTGAAGAACAAATTACCAGATTTTATCCTCAAAAAAATTTGTTTAGTCATATCATAGGTCAGATAGATGATGAAAATAATGGAATATCAGGACTTGAAAAATTTTATGATTATGAATTGAAGACACAAAAAGAACCTTTAAGATTAACTATAGATACTGATATTCAATTTTTAATTAGACAAGAGCTTATTAAATTTCAGGAAATTTTTAAAACAATAGGAAGCACATCAATACTTATGGATGTAAATAATGGTGAAATTATTTCAATGGTATCTTTACCAGACTTTGATCTTAACAAAAGACAAAACATAAAAGATAAAAATTATATAAATAGAGCGACCAAAGGAGTATATGAACTTGGTTCTGTTTTTAAAACTTTTACATTAGCGGCAGGCATAAATGAGAAAGAGGTAGAACCAGATACTTTATTTAAGGATTTGCCCAAAAATATAACTTGTGCTGGAAGACGGATCAGAGAGTATGATAATGAAATTCCAACTGAATTAACAGCAGAAGATATTTTAATAAGATCAGGTAATATTGGATCTGTTAGAATTGCACAAAAAATTGGAATAGATAAATTTAAATCTTTTTTAGAAAAGATAGGCGTTTTAAATAAAATTGATTTTGATATTGAAGAGGTTGGTCAGCCATTACCATTTAAATGGGGTAAGTGCAAATTAGCCACAACTTCCTTTGGTCATGGAATAACTACAACTCCTCTACAATTGGCAAAAGGATATTCAATCATAACTAATGGCGGATACTATATTAAACCAACTTTAATTAAACAAAATATATTGCAAAAAGAAACTAAAAATAAAATTTTAAATGATGGTGTATCAAAAAAAATAAATCCAATTTTAAGAAAAATTGTTTCTACTAAAGAAGGAACTGCTGGATTTGCAAATATTAAGGGATATCAAGTTGGTGGAAAAACAGGTACTGCACAAAAAACTATTGGAGGAGTATATTCAAAAAAAAAAATAAATACTTTTGCAGCTATCTTTCCTATATCTAAACCACAATATGTTTTGATAGTTTTATTGGATGAAACTGAGCCTAACAAAGAATATATTTATAACTATAAAGACGGCTCTGGTTGGAAATACAAAGGAACAGCTTTTAATACTGCTGGATGGACATCTGTGGAGGTTGCTGGCAAAATTATAGAGAAAATTGGACCTATTTTAGCCACAAAATATATCAAAGTTAACTAATTTCATGCGAATAGGTAATTATTTTAAAAATATTAATTCGAAATATAAGAATCACTTATTTTCAGGCTTAAGTTTTAACAGTTCAGATTGTAAAAAAGATTATATTTTTTTTGCTATTAAAGGCAATAATCATGATGGCAATAAGTTTATTGAACATGCAATTAAAAAAGGTGCCAAAACAATTGTATCTAATAAAAAATATGAAGGAATAAAAAATCGAGTTCTTTTTATAAAATCAATAAATACAAGAAAAATACTAGCTGAGGTTTCATCAAAAGTTTATGAAAAAAAACCAAAAAACTTGATAGCAGTTACAGGGACTAATGGAAAATCTTCAATAGCTAATTTTTATTTCCAAATATTAAGATTAAAGAAAAAAAATGTTGCATCAATTGGAACTTTAGGAATTCATAAAATTTCAAAGAAAATTGAATTACAAAATACAACTTTAGATCCAATACAATTAGGAAAATGCCTGATAAAGTTAAAAAAGGAAAAAATTGATAATGTAATATTAGAGGCATCTAGTCATGGTTTAAAACAAAAGAGATTAGATGGTTTGAAGTTTAAAATAGGAATTTTTACAAATTTATCTCATGATCATCTTGATTATCATAAATCTTTTAAAGATTATTTAGACTCTAAACTATACTTATTTAAAAAATTACTTATAAAAAATTCAAGTATTGTTACAGACTTAGATATTCCTGAGTATAAAAAAATTAAATCTATAGCAAGAAAACGAAAAATAAAGTTAAATACTATATCTAATAAATATGGAGATTTATCGATTATTTCTCATAAATATTTTGGTGAAAAGCAATCTTTAAAAATAAAATATAAAAAAAACATTTATACATTTCAAGTAAGCTTGATTGGTAAAATTCAATTAAAGAACCTCTTAATGTCAATGATTGCAGCAAACATGAGTAATATTGATTTTAAAAGTATTATAAGTGTTATTAAAAAAATAAAACCAGTATCCGGAAGATTAGAAAAAATTGGTTTTATAAAAAATAATTCTTCAGTAATTTTAGACTATGCTCATACTCCAGATGCTCTACGTATTTGTCTACAAAATATAAAAGATCAATTCAAAAATAGAAAAGTATCAATTGTATTTGGATGTGGTGGAAATAGAGATCAATTTAAAAGATCATTAATGGGACGGATAGCTAATGATTACTGTGATAAAATTTATTTAACTGATGATAATCCTAGAAAAGAAAATCCAAAGAAAATTAGACAAAATATAAAAAAAAAAATAGATAATTCAAAATTATATGAGATTCCAAACAGAGAAAAGGCTATTAATCTGGCAATACAAAATCTTTTATCAGGTGAAATCTTAGTTGTAGCAGGAAAAGGTCATGAGAAAATTCAAGACTATGGAAGTTATAAAAAATTTTTTTCAGATAAAGATTGTATAATCAAATATGTTAAGAAAAAAAACAAACTTTTAAAAAATGATCTAAAATTTAATATAATTAAAGAAGCGAGTAGAAATAATAATCTTTCTTTAAATACAAAAATTAGAAAGGCGTCAATAAATTCTAAAAATATTAGAAAGAATGATATTTTTTTTGCTATTAAAGGAAAAAAAAATGATGGAAATAAATTTACAAATGAGGCTTTAAATAAAGGTGCAAGTTTAGCTATTGTAAGTAAAATTTACAATTTAAAGAAAAAAAATAAAAAAATTATAGTAAAAAATACTTTAGACTTTTTAACAAAAACCTCAGAAATTATTAGAACAAATTCATCTTCTAAAATCATCGCCATAACTGGAAGCTGTGGAAAAACATCTTTAAAGGAGTTACTAAAAGAGACTCTTAGTCAATTTGGAAAAGTAAATTCTTCTCCAAAATCTTTTAATAATAAATACGGAGTTCCATTAAGCCTTTTTAACATGAATTTTGATCATGATTATGGAATATTTGAAGTTGGCATGGATAAAAAGGGTGAGATAGATTCTTTATCTAAAATTATAAAACCTGACATTGGTGTAATTACTAATATTTCCTATGCTCATGCAAAAAATTTTAAGAATATTAAACAAATCGCAATGGCAAAAGCTGAGATAATTAATAATATCAATGAAGGTGGCACAATTATATTAAATTCTGATGACCATTTTTTTAATTTGCATAAAAAAATTTCTATTCGAAAAAAGTTAAAAGTTTATACTTTTGGTATTAATAAAAAAGCTAATATTAAATTAAAATTTATTAAAAAAGAAAAAAATAAATTCAAAGTTCATATAATGATTAATAATAAAAAGAAATATTTTTATATTTCGAATAATTTCGAAAATTATATCAAAAATATACTTGGCGTGATTGCTACAATTTCAGTTTTTAAAGATCCTTTAAAATTAGACAAAAATATTTTTTATAAATTTAGAGTGCCAGAAGGAAGAGGAGATATTACTAAAATAAAGATTAAACAGAAAAAAATCAATCTTATCGATGAAAGTTATAATTCAAATCCACTATCTCTTAAATCAGCTATTGAAAATTTTAATTCTATAAAAACGAAAAATAAAAAATATATGATACTAGGTGATATGTTAGAGCTTGGTAAACATTCTAAGAACTTACATAGAAAGATATCTCCAATCATTAATTCAACACAAATTGATAAAATCAATATATTTGGCAACCATATAAAGGAAACCTTTAAAAACATTAAACCTATTAAAAAAGGTTTAATTTTAAAAGAAAGTTCACAAATAATTGATTTGATTAAAAACAAATTAAATAATAATGATTACTTAATGATCAAAGGATCAAATTCTACTGGACTGAATAAATTTACTAATCAATTAAAAAAAATGCAAAATGCTTTATAGCTTATCAACAAATTTTGTAGAAATATTTACATTTCTTAATGTCTTTCAATATTTGACTGTTAGAACAGGTCTTGCAGTTTTTACATCTATGTTTGTAGTTTTTATTATAGGCACACCCTTTATAAATTTTTTTTCAACTAAACAAATTTTAGATCCCATAAGAGAAGATGGGCCTAGTGAACATATTGTAAAAAAAATTGGCACCCCAACTATGGGAGGAGTTTTAATTTTACTAGGACTTATTTCTAGTATTTTGCTATGGGGAGATTTATCTAATTATTTTATTTGGTTTTTAATTTTTATAGTTAGCTCATTTGGTATCCTGGGTGCATATGATGATTATAGGAAAATAAAATATAAAAATTCTTCTGGAGTTTCATTTACATTTAAGATTGTAGTACAAATTTTAATAGCTGTTGTGGGTATAGTTTTTTTAACTTATTTTTCAGATCATTCTGAACTTGAATATTTATATTTTCCATTTTTTAAAAACTTAATTATTAATTTAGGATGGTTTTTTATTCCTTTTTCAGTGTTTATAATAGTTGGTTCATCAAATGCGGTAAACCTAACTGATGGTCTTGATGGTCTTGCCACAGTCCCAATTATATTAGTTGCTAGTTGTTTTGCATTTATAAGTTATGTGACTGGTAATATAGTTTTTTCTGATTATCTTCACATACCTTACATTGAGGGAATTGGAGAAGTTTCAGTTTTTTGTGGTTCAATAATAGGTTCTTGTTTGGGATTTTTATGGTTTAACGCTCCGCCAGCGAAAATTTTTATGGGAGATACAGGCTCACTTGCATTAGGAGGATCTCTAGGATCAGTCGGTATAATTACTAAACATGAAATCGTTTTAGCAATTACCGGAGGATTATTTGTTTTAGAAGCAATTTCTGTAATAGTTCAGGTTGGTTCATATAAACTTACTGGTAAAAGGGTTTTTAAAATGGCACCGATACACCATCATTTTGAAAAAAAAGGCTGGCCCGAGTCAACAGTAGTTATCAGATTTTGGATAATATCAATTATTTTAGCTTTGATTGGTTTAGCAACTTTAAAATTAAGATAATGTTAATTAACAAAAATAATTTTGTTAAAAAAAAAATTTTAATTTATGGATTAGGAAAAAGTGGTATTGCAAGTTATTTTTTTTTAAAAAAAAAAAATAATGTTTTTTTGCATGACGACAATAAAAATATAAAAAAAAATAAAAAATTTTTTAAGAAAATAATTAATATTAAGAATATAAATAAAATTGATTTTGATTTTATATTAGTTAGTCCAGGGATAAATATTGAAAAATGTAAATTAAAGAATTATCTAAAACAAAATTTAAAAAAAATAATTACTGATTTAGATGTTTTCTATTTTTTTTTCTCAAATAATAAAAACGTTACCATTACTGGAACAAATGGTAAATCGACAACTGTTAAAATTATATTTGATATCTTAAAATATAAAAAAAAAGATGTAAGATTAGTGGGAAATATTGGAAATCCAATTCTATCAGAAAAAAAAATTACAAAAAAAACAATCTTTATAATAGAAGCTTCGTCCTATCAATTGGAATATAGTAAAAATTTTAAAGCTAATTATTCAGCAATATTAAATATTACCCCAGATCATATAGAGAGACATGGTACCTTTTTAAAATATGTAAAAGCAAAATTAAAATTAGTAAATAACCAAACTAAAAAAGATTATTCTTTTTTAGATACAAGTAATGAATATATTAAAAAAGAGATTTATAAAAAAAAAATTATATCAAAAGTTATAAAAGTGAATGTAAAATCAATAAAAAAAGATTTAAAAAAGATCAAAAATTCATATTTTTTAACCAAAGGAAATATGCAAAATTTGTCATTTGTTTTTGCTATAACAAAAAAATTAGGTATTAAAAAAAGTGATATAATAAAAATAATTAATAATTTTAAAGGACTTAAGTTCAGACAAGAAATTATTTTTAAATCAAAAAAAATCACTTTAATTAATGATTCAAAAGCCACAAGCTTTTCATCATCTATTAATATTCTTAAATCTTTAAATAAAGTTTTTTGGATTTTAGGAGGGATACCAAAAAAAGGTGATAAATTTTCGTTATCTAAAAAAGAATGTTTAAATTATAAGGCTTATATTTTTGGAAAAAATAAAAGTTTTTTTGTTAAAAATTTAAAAAATAAAATTATTTATGAAAAATTTGATAATTTATATCAAGTTTTGAAAAAAATATTTTTGGATTTAAAATTTGAAAAAGTCATAAAACAACATAGAACAATATTATTCAGTCCAGCTGCAGCTTCATTTGATAGTTTCAAAAATTTTGAAGATAGAGGTGAAAAATTTAATAATTTAATTAAGAAAATGAATTTTAAAAAATATATTTAATGGAAAATACTAATATTATATTTAAATTTTATAATGGATGGTGGAAAAATATAAATAAACCAATTCTTTTTTTGATAATTTTATTGTTTTCTCTTGGATTATTTTTTTCTTTGGTTTCAACATCTCTAATTGCTTCAGACAAACTAAATACGAATAGTTATTATTTTTTTTTTAAACATCTGTTCTACATTGGAATAGGTTTTTTTTTCATAGTTTTTTTTTCATCAATTAAACTAGATAATTTATTCAAGATTTCATTAATTTTATTTATCGTTTGCTTAGTTTTTTTAACTCTTGTGCCAATTATAGGTATAGAAGTTAAAGGATCAAAAAGATGGTTAGATTTTTTTTTCTTACCAAGATTTCAACCTATTGAACTTTTAAAACCATTTATAATTATGATTATTGCCTTCATACTAAGTTCAGAAAAAAAAAAATAATATTTATTATAAATACTTTTTAAGTTTTATAGTTATAATGCCAATAATTTTTCTTTTAATTACACAGCCAGACATCGGGCAAACTTTTTTAGTTTTTTTAACTTGGTTGAGTTTAATATTTATTTCTGGAGTGAACTTATTTGTCTTTTTTTTATTTTTTGGATTAATATTTGGACTTTTATTATATCTAATTTTCTTTATTGATAAATTTAGCTATATTTTAATAAGGCTAAAATCTTTTTTTGATCCCTCTTCAGGTAATAATTATCAATCTGAAAAAGCTTCAGAAGCAATCATAAATGGGGGTTTTTTTGGAAAAGGAATTGGAGAGGGCGTGCTTAAAAATAGAGTCCCAGAGGCTCATACAGATTACATTGTTTCAGTTATTTCAGAAGAATTTGGAGCAATAATAATAATTGTACTAATGATAATTTTTTTATTTTTTATTTATCAAGTTTTTAAGAGATTATATTTTGAAAAAAATGATCAAATAAAATTAATTTTAGTTGGCTCAATATGTTTAATACTTTTTCAGGCTTTAATACACATTGGAGTGAATATAAGGTTATTCCCAACTACTGGAATGACATTGCCTTTTTTAAGTTATGGAGGCTCTTCTATAGTAGGAACAGCAATACTATCAGGTATTATATTAAATCTTACAAGAAGAAGAGTTTCAAGTTAAATGAAAAAAAATATTCTAATTAGCAGTGGCGGTTCTGGAGGGCACATTATACCTTCAACAATAATTTATGAACATTTAAAAAATGATTTTGATGTTTTTTTAACTACTGATAAAAGAGGCGTTAGATTTCTTAAAACAGAAAAATATAGAGTAAAAATTTTTAATACTCCCAAAATATCAAAAAATTTATTTATATTACCTTTAAATTTTATTTTAATATTTTTTTTAACTTTAAAAAGTATTCTTTTTTTAAAAAAAAAGAATATAGATATTTTGATCTCAACAGGTGGTTATATGTCTTTACCATTATGTATAGCAGCAAAAATTTCAAAAGTTAAAATTTATCTTTTTGAACCTAATATGGTTCTGGGAAGAGCTAATCGTTTTTTTTTAAAGATGAGTGAAAAAATTTTTTGTTATTCTTATGATATAAAAAATTTTCCAATTGAGTCAAAAAATAAAATAATCTTAATTGATCCACTGTTAAGAAAGGAGTTTTATTCGATAAAGCAAAATGAAAATTTAACAATAGAAAATAAGATTAATTTTTTAATTATTGGTGGAAGTCAAGGCGCAGAATTATTTGATAATACTCTTAAAGATACGATAATTAATTTGAGTAAAAAATATTCAATTAAAATTTTTCATCAAACTAATAGATCTAATTTTAATAATCTTAAGTCCTTTTATGATAAAAATAATATTGAAAATCAATTATTTGATTTTAAAGATGACATTCTTGAATTTATTCAAAATAGTAATTTATGTATTACTAGAGCTGGAGCATCGACTTTATCTGAGTTAACATTTTTGAATATACCGTATTTAGCAGTGCCACTTCCTTCAGCCAAAGATAATCATCAAATGGCAAATGCTCTATTTTATAAAGATAAAAATTGCTGCTGGATAGTTAACGAACATAAAATTAATAAGGAAATTTTAACAAGTAATCTTAAAGATATTATTCAAAATAAAGAAGATTATTTGTTAAAAAAAAAGAATATGAAAAAATTTAGTTATCAAAATTCGTGGAATAAGATAAATCAAAAACTAAAAAGTATTTTTAATGAAAATTAAATTAGCCAAAACAGAGATTATTCATTTTGTAGGTATCGGTGGAATTGGCATGAGTGGTCTTGCTTTAATAATGAAAGGTATGGGATTCAGGATTCAAGGTAGTGATATTTCATTAAATAAAAATATAGAACGATTAAAAATGAATAAGATTAAAGTTACTTTAGGTCATAAAAAAAAAAAATATTAAAAATGCAACTATTCTTGTAATTTCTTCAGCAATTAAAAATAATAATCCTGAAATATTATCTGCAAAAAAAAAACAACTTCCAATTTATAAACGAGGAGACATGCTTGCTCATATTTTTTCTCTTAAAAAAAATGTTGTGATTGTTGGTTCCCATGGAAAAACTACCACAACTTCTTTGGTGGCAAGTATTTTTTCTAACACTAAATTAGATCCAACAGTCGTTAATGGAGGTGTTATAAACTCTATTAAGAATTCTGCAAAGTTAGGAAAAAGCAATTGGAGTGTATTAGAAGCAGATGAATCAGATGGAAGCTTTATAAAAATTACTCCTACGTATTCAATAATTACTAACATAGATAGAGAACATATGGATTATTATAAATCTATTGAAAGTTTAAAAAAAATATTTCAAGACTTTATAGAAAAAGTTCCTTCTTTCGGAAAATCATTTATCTGTATAGATGATAAAAATAATAATGAAATAATTAACAAGATTAAGATTAAAAATTTTTATACTTATGGGATAAACACAAAATCTCAGTTTCATATAAAGAATATAAAGCATTTAAGAAATTCATCTGAGTTTGATATAAAAGTTAATTTACCAGGAAAAAAAAATATTGTGTTTAAAAGTATAAAGATTCCACTTTTAGGTTTACATAATATTAGAAATGCGACAGCTGCTGCAGCTGTTGGATTAACAATAGGTATTTCAAAAAATATAATTAAAAAAAGTCTTAGAGATTTTAAAGGAGTTCAGAGAAGATTTAATAAAATCTTTACATTTAGAGAAACAGAATTTTATGATGATTATGCACACCACCCAACCGAGATTCAAGAATTATTGGATGGTGTTAAAAGAGGATATAAAAAACAAGAAATTGTCTCTGTATTTCAACCTCATAGAATATCTAGAATAAAAGATCTTAGAAAAGAGTTTAGCCAATCATTTAAAAATGCAGATAGTGTAATTTTATGTCCAATTTATTCTGCAGGTGAAAAATTAAAGTTAGGTTTTAAATATTATAATTTTGCTAAAGATATATCTAAGAATTCTAATACAAAAGTTTTTATTGTAAAAAACCAAAATCAGCTTTCAAGATTTATAAAACAAAATATCTATGGAAAAAAAATTGTTATAGGTATGGGTGCAGGATCAATATCCAAATGGATGAAAGAACTTCCTAATTTAATAAAATGATGATTAATAATTTTGAAAATTTTTCTAAGATTAATAATAGTAAAATTTTTTTTAATTATGATTTAAAAAAAACAAATTGGTTTAATATTGGTGGCAAGACCAAGGTTTTTTTTAAACCTGAAAATTTAAGTGAATTAGTCGCATTTTTAAAAGAATTTGGAAAAAGTCAAAAAATTTTTATACTTGGAGCTGGATCAAATATCCTATTGAGTGACAATAAATTTGATGGAGTTGTTATTAAATTAGGTAAAAAATTTACAAATATTTCTCTTTTAAAAGATCAAATAATAATAGCAGGTAGTGGTGTGATTGATAAAAAATTATCAGAATTTGCTTGCAACAATGGAATTGGTGGTTTTGAATTTTTGAGTTGTATTCCTGGAACGGTCGGTGGTGGATTAAAAATGAATTCTGGATGCTTTAAAAAAGAATTTAAAGATATATTATTATCAGTTCAGGCAATTGATAAATCGGGAAAAGTCTTAACAATACCATCATCAAAAATTAAATTTGGATATAGAGAAAGTAATCTTGATGATGACCTAATATTTTTAAGTGCTTCCTTTAAAGGAAAACCTAAAAATAAAAAAGAAATAGAAAATCAAATAAATTTTTTAAAGAAAAAAAAAGATGAAACACAACCAACAAAGATTAAAACTGGAGGAAGTACTTTCAAAAATCCTATAGACCAAACTAATAAAAAAGTATGGGAACTAATTAAAGAGTGTGTTCCCTCAGGTAAAAGTTTTGGTGAAGCTAGAATTTCAACAAAACATTGTAATTTTTTTATTAATGAGAAAAATGCGAGTTTTAATGATATGAAAAATTTAATTGAATTTGTTAAAAAAAAGTAAAAATAAAAACAGGAATTAAACTTGAAACAGAAATTAAAATTATTGAATAAAACTAAGATTAAAAAAGTTTTAATTTTAGGTGGAGGTATATCAAAAGAAAGAAAAATTAGTTTAAATACTGCGAAAAGTGTATTTAAAGTTTTAATAAAAAAATATAAAGTGAAGATTTGTGAACCAAATGAAGATTTAATTAAAAACTTGAATATATTTAAACCAGATGTAGTTTTTAACGCTTTACATGGTCAATTTGGAGAAGATGGTTATATTCAGACAATTTTGGAATCTCAAAAATTTAAATATACACATTCAGGAGTTTTAGCTTCAGCTATTGCGATGGACAAAGAAATTTCTAAGAAGATTTACATAAAGAATAAAATTTTAACACCAAAATATTTTAAGTTTAAATTTGATGATAACAAAAAAATAGATAAAAATATTATATCAAAAATACAGAAGAAATTGAATTTTCCTGTTGTTATTAAACCTATTAATGAAGGTTCAAGCGTTCATGTATATATATGTAATAAAAAAGATTTAATTAAAAATTTGAAAAAATTGATTATGTATAAAGAGATTTTGATTGAAAAGTTTATACCAGGAAGAGAAATACAAGTTGCTATAATGGGAAAAAAAAAATTGGGCTTAATAGAATTGAAACCAAGAAGAAAATTTTATGATTATGAAGCGAAATATAGTGTAAAAGCAAAAACAAAACATATTATACCAGTCAATATGTCTGTTAAAAATACAACAAAAGTAATGAATATTGCTTTGAGGGCTCACAATTTAATTGGATGCAGAGGAGTAACAAGATCAGATTTTAAATTTTATAAAAATAAATTTTTTTTATTGGAGACAAATACTCAACCTGGAATGACAAATCTTTCCTTAGTGCCTGAAATTGCTTCATTTAATGGAATAAGTTTTATTAATTTAGTTGAGTGGATTTTAAGAGATGCTTCAATTAATAGATAGAAAAAATCGTGTTTTTTTATACTTTGTAATTCTAATTTTATTAAGTTCAATTAATAATAAAAACTTTTTAAACGATAAAAGATCTTTTTTACTAATAAATAATATTAATGTTACAGGACTTTCAAATGAGGAAAATATTAAAGTAGCCAAAAGTTTAAGCTCTTTTTTAAATAAAAATATTTTTTTTATTAATAAAGAGGATATAAAAAAAATTTTATTAAGAAATAATTTAATAGAGTTATTTAATGTTAAAAAAAAATATCCTAATTCAATTAATATTGATGTAAAAAAAACAGATTTTTTAGCAATTACTCTTAAAAATAATCAAAGTTTTTTTATCGGATCTAATGGAAAATTAATTAAATATAATGATTTGAACAAAACTTTACCATTTGTTTTTGGAAAACTTGATTATAAAAATTTTGTAAATTTTAAAAGTATTATTGATAATTCAGAGTTTGAATTTGATCAAATTGAATCATTATATTTTTTTCCTTCCAATAGATGGGATATTAAAACTATTGATGGAATAGAGATTAAGCTACCTGAAAAAAATTTATTAAAAGCTCTCACAATTGCCCATAAAATTAAAAATAGTGAAGATTTTAATAAAAATAAGATTATTGATTTAAGAATTTCAGATAATATCATTGTAACACCATGACTGATAAAAATTTTGATATTTATTTTGATTTAGGTTCTTCCAAAATAAGAGCCTCAGCATTTAAAAAAGATTCTTCTGAAAATTTTACAATTGAAAATGAATGTTTATCAAATCTAAATCTTAAAAAATTAAATTTACTAAATGCTGAACACGTAATTGAAAAAAGTATTTTACAAATTGAAAAAAAAATAGATGAATATATTGATGATATTAATTTATTAGTTGATAGCGCAGATGTATTATCTATTGGATTATCAGTATTAAAAAAAAATGAGAATAAGAAAATTAATAAAGAAGAAATCCAATATTTAATCCAAAGTGCAAAACAACAAGTTTTAAGATCAAATACAGATTATAGTATATTACATATCATAGTTACAAATTATAAAATTAATAATATTGATTATGTTTTTTTGCCTACCGATATTAATGAGTGTAATCAATTTTCTATCGATATAATTTTTATATGCTTTCCTAAGGAACTAATTAAAAATTTTGAAGAATTATTCAATAAAAAAGATGTTTCCATAAAACAAATTTTATTTTCAAGTTATGTAAAGTCACTAAATTACAAGGATCAATTAGGATTTTATAATGAGTCAGCATTTATAGATATAGGCTATGAAAAAACTTCAATTATTTATTTTAAAAAGCAGAATTTTTATTTTTTTCATATTTTACCAGTAGGTGGTCACCATATTACAAAAGATATATCTAAAGTTTTAAATATTGATTTAATAAAAGCAGAAGAAGCTAAACTTAATTTTGATAAAGATAATGATTTCTTAAAAAAAAATGGTTTATCTCTAGAAATAATTAAAAAGATAATATTCGCAAGAATCGAGGAGATTCTAGAAATAAGTACAAAATTTATTTCAAGACATGAAAAATCAAATGATTTAGATCAGCTAAGATTAGTTTTAATGGGAGAAGGTTCAAAAATTTTATCTAATAAATACAGACAAGATATTTCGATTGCAAATGATATAGATTTATTTGACGAGACTCCTCTAGACATATGTGAATCAGGGCTAAAGGTAATCAAAGGACAAAGCAAACAAGAGGTTGTAATAGTGCCTAAAAAGATTGAAAAAAAAGGTTTTTTTGAAAAACTTTTCCATTTTTTTAAATAAAAACTGTATTTTCTTGTAACATAAGTTGTTTTTTAAAGTTCAGATTTAAAATTTATATTCATTTAATGTCAGTTTTAAATCAAAAAACACTAAAGAGTAATATTAGCATTAAAGGTGTAGGTCTTCATAGTGGTAAGATAGTTAATATGATAATCAAGCCTGCAAAGCCTGATACAGGCATAGTTTTCAAAAGAACTGATCTAAAAAAAAATAATTATATATCAACTAGTGTCTATAATGTAAGCAAAGCTATACTTTGTACGACTATTGCAAATGATGAAGGTGTAAGCGTTTCAACTGTCGAACATTTATTAGCAGCATTATTTGGAATGAACATCGACAATGTTTTAATTGAGATAGATAATGAAGAAATTCCTATTTTAGATGGATCAGCAAAAGTTTTCGTAAATGAAATTAATAAAGTTGGTTTAGAAATAAGTTCAAGCCCCATTAAGATCATAAAAATTAATAAAGAAGTAACATTTAAAGATGGACAAAAATTTATTTCAATTAAACCTAATAAGATTAGCTTAGAAATTGATTTTGAAATTAAATATTCAAACCCTTTAATTGGAAATCAAAGAAATGTTATTAATGTTTATGAAGATGATTTAACAGATGTTTTTAATTCAAGAACATTTTGTCTTTATGAAGATATTGAAAAATTAAAAGAAATGAATTTAGGAAAAGGCGGCAGTTTAGATAATGCGTTAGTAGTTAAAGAAAACAAGATTTTAAATAAAGACGGATTAAGAAATAAAAAAGAATTTGTAAATCATAAAATTCTGGATTGTATGGGAGACCTATATTTGTCTGGACATAAGATAATAGCTAAAATTATTTGTTCTCAAGGGGGGCATAAATTGACTAATGAATTGCTAAAAAAAGTTTTTATGGATAGTAACAATTATTCTATTATAGAAATCAAAGAAAAAAGCCTACCGCACACTTTCATTAATAAAAATTTACTAAAATCAATAGCATAAAATCCTAGGGTTTATTAAATAATCTGTTAAAAATTCTAGATGGGAAAGATTGTAATTTTTATATTAATTTTTTTTATTCCTTTAAATTCTTGTTCTAAGAAAGAGGAAAAAATATCTATAATTGAAGAAAAAGATATAGAGCTTCAAATGATTGCAGCTTACAAAGATGCACTGAAAGAACTTGAAGCTGGCGATGGACTTTATGCAGCTAAAAAATTCAATGAAGCTGAAATTTTATATCCACAATCTGAATGGGCACCAAGATCTTTGTTAATGGCTGCGTATTCATTATATGCTGGAAGTTATTACTATGATGCGATTTCTGAATTAGAAAGATATATAAAAACTTATCCTAATAGTAAAAATATTAGTTATGCACACTTCTTGTTAGCAATGTGCTATTATGAGAGCATTGTTGATGAAAAAAAAGATATGATGTCTCTTTTAAATGCTCAGAAACAATTTAATTTTATTTTAGAAACTTACCCTGATACAGATTTTGCCATGGATGCCAAATTTAAATTAGGTTTAATAACGGATGTGCTAGCATCAAAAGAAATGTATATTGGTAGATATTATATCCAAAAAGAAAAATGGATACCTGCTATTAATAGATTTAAAAATGTAATCAATAAATATGGAACGACTATATTTGCAGAAGAAGCATTACATAGGCTGGTTGAAATACATTACAAGATAGGATTGATTAATGAGTCAGAAAAATACGCTAGTTTATTAGGTTATAATTATCAGTCTAGTGAGTGGTATGCAAAATCTTATAAGGTTTTTAATAAAGAATACAACATTCAACTAAAAAAAAATAAAAAGAAAAATAAAAAATTTTTACGCAAAAGATTAAAAAAACTCTTTAAAAAATAATGGAGACAAGTCAAATAAAAAAAATTTATAAAGAAAAAATAAAATTATACTTAAAGTACAATAAATTTTATTATGATAAAAGCAGACCTCTTGTCGATGATAGTGAATTCGATAATTTAAAAAAAGAAATTTTACTTTTAGAAAAAAAATATACTTTTTTAAAAAGTGATAACTCTCCCTCTAAATTAGTAGGATATATACCTTCAAAAATTTTTAAGAAGGTTAAACATAAAGTGCCAATGCTGTCTTTATCTAATGCTTTTGATGAAGAAGATTTAAAAAATTTTGAAAAAAAAATTTGTAATTTTTTGAGTTTAAAAAAAATGATAGATATTGAATATAGTGCAGAACCTAAGATTGATGGTATTTCAGCTTCATTGATTTATAGAGATGGAAAATTTTATCAAGGTCTGTCAAGAGGAGATGGCTCAGAAGGAGAAGATATAACTGAAAATTTAAAAACTATTAAGGATATTCCTGATGAGATTTTAATAAAAAATTTTCCAAATAATATTGATATACGTGGTGAAGTGTACATCAAAAATAGTGATTTTAAATCTTTAGATATAAAATTTGCCAATCCTAGAAATGCAGCGTCTGGTTCATTAAGACAAAAGGATCCAAATAATACAAAAAAAATTCCCTTAAGATTTATTGCTTATAGTTATGGATATTCAGAAAACATTAGTATTAATAAACAATCTGAACTTCTTTCAAATTTAAAGCTATGGGGTTTTCAGATTAATAAATTTAATAAAACTATTGTAGGTATTAATAATCTATTAGAATTTCATAAAAAAATAGAGTCAATGAAAAGTAAAATAGATTTTGATATTGATGGCATTGTTTATAAAGTTAATGATTTTGATTTGCAAAAAAGATTGGGCTATGCGTCCAATGCTCCGAGATGGGCTATAGCACACAAGTTTTCTGCAAACAGCTCTATATCTGAAATTTTAAATATTGAAATTCAGGTTGGAAGAACTGGAGCATTAACTCCAGTTGCAAAGATTAAGCCAGTCAGAATTGGAGGAGTAATGGTTTCTAATGCTACTCTTCATAATGAAGATGAAATTATAAGAAAAGACATTAGAATTGGAGACACTGTTACAGTTGAAAGGGCTGGAGATGTAATACCACATGTATTATCAGTAGATTCACTTAAAAGAAAAAAGAGTTCGCAAAAATTCAATTTCCCTAAAAAATGTCCATCTTGTGGGTCACTAACTATAAAAGATTTTAACGAAACAACTAAGAAAAATGATGCTGTAAGAAGATGTACAAGTGAAGGATATGAATGTGAAAAGATTGCAATAGAAAAAATTAAACATTTTGTGTCTAAAGAGGCATTCAATATTGATGGATTTGGAAAAAAAATAGTTGAAAATTTTTGGAATCTTAATTTGGTAAAATTTCCACAAGATATTTTTAAATTAGATTATAAAAAAATAAAGTCTTTAGATGGCTGGGGAGAATTATCTGTGTCAAATTTAAAATATTCGATTGATCAAAAGAAAACGATTTCACTCGAAAAATTTATCTATTCATTGGGAATAAGACATATAGGCCAAGAAAATGCAAAACTTATAGCTCGACATTTAAAAACTTCAGCTAATTTTTTTGAATTAGCCAATGATAAAGAAATGCAAGACATTTTAAATATTGATGGGATTGGTGATACACAAATAAAATCCATTAAAAGCTTTTTTTCAAACAAAGATAATCTAAAAGTATTATCTGAAATTAAAAAAGTTCTTATTATAAATGATGTTATACAGACAAATCAGAAAGGACCTTTAAAAAATAAAACATTTATGCTTACTGGTAAGTTGATTGGAATTAGTAGAGCAGAGGCAAAATCATTAATTGAGCAGAATTCTGGCAAAATAATAAGTAATGTTAACAAAAAACTGGATTACTTAATAATTGGTGAAAAACCTACTAGCAAAAAAGTCAATACCGCAAAAGAACTAAAAATTAATATTATTAATCAGGATGAATGGATGAAAATGTTAAATAAGAGAGGCTAACCACTTTCTCTCTTTTTGATTCAAAAGTTTAGAATATTTTGAGTAAATATCTAAATGATATCTGAATAAGTAATCTTTTTCTTTTTTATTAAGTAAACTTTCATTTATCAGTTCTTTCTCTATAGGAGCAAAGGTTAAATTTTCAAAGTATAATTTATTTTTATTTTTTTTTACATAAACTAAATTTTCTATTCTAATTCCATACTCACCTTTTTTATAATAACCTGGCTCATTACTTAAGATCATACCTTCTTTAAATTTTACTGAATTATATTTTGATATTGATTGAGGGCCTTCATGGACATTAAGAAAAAAACCAACACCATGTCCAGTTCCATGTTCATAATCAAGACCAATTTCTTTTAAGAATTTTCTAGCTCTAAGGTCAATTTTTTTTCCAGTATTAATCTTATTAAGATTTGTTTGTAAAACAGCTATATGACCTTTTAATACTTTAGTGAAAATCTTTTTAATATCTTTTTTTTGTTGTGAGAAACAAATGGTTCTTGTTACATCAGTAGTCCCAAATTTATATTGTCCACCAGAATCACATAAAAAAATATCATTTTTCTTAATAATTTTACTGGCTTTTTTTGACGCTCTATAATGCACAATAGCCCCATTGGCTCCGGAACCAGCAATTGTATTGAAACTTGGATATAAATATTTTTTGCTAAGTTTACGAAATTTTTCTAATTTGTTTTGTGCGTCAATCTCAGTTATTTTTTTTTTATTAATTTTTTTAATCCAAAAAATAAATTTTGTTAAAGCAAGACCATCTTCAAAATGTGCATTTTTCATATGATTTATTTCTACTGGATTCTTGATAGATTTAAATTCATAGCAGGGATCATCTTTTTTTAAAACTTTAAAATTAGATTTAATTATTTTTTCATTTGAAATAGAACAAGATTTAGCATCAATAATAAATTTTTTTCCTTTTAATCTTTTAATTAAATTTGAAAATTCATTATTTTCAAATATATAATTTGATTGAATTTTTTTACTATTAATTATTTTTACAGTCTTTTTTTTACTTGATATTAAAAATATTTTTTTCTTACTGCTAATAATTAAATGACAATTAGGTATTGGGCTATTGGGATTATCATTTCCTCTAATATTAAGTATCCAAGCTACATTTTCAGGAGCACTTATGAACAGATAATCTGATTTATATTTTTTTAAATACTTTGAAATTTTACTAATTTTTGATTTAAAAGATTCTCCAACTACTTTATCATCTAAAGAAAAAAAAGGTTTAGTTTTATATATTTTCGTCTTATAAATTTGATCAATTAAATTTGCATTTATAGGAACCAAATTAACTGATTTTTTAAATAAAAATTCAAGTTGTTTTTTTGTAAATAAACTTGGATCGAATCCAAGTTTAATGTTTTTAATAACTTTATATGGAAGTGTTTTATGGATTTCAATTATTTTAAAATTATTTCCAGACTCTTTTTTAGCCTGAATAGTGTACCTACCATCTACAAACAAGTAATTTTTCAATTTTAAAATAATTGCCAAACCAGCAGAACCACTGAAATTTGAAATTATATTTAGTCTATCTTTTACAGCGTATTCTGAAAAAAATTCATCATTTTTAGGAACTACATATCCTTGAATATTTAAATATTTAAATTTTTCCCTAAGTTGTTCAATTCTTTTTTTTATCATTTAATTCTTTTTTGGTATCTGATCCAACCAGGACTCCTTATTCCTTCTTCAATTTCAAAGTCTTGATTAAATTCAAAATCTTCATCAGCACTATTTTCGTCAAAAAAGCTATTTTTTTCTATATTTTTTTCAGGCAATTCATCAAGGAATCTTGAAGCCATACTATCAATCCAATCTCCTTGATAAAATCTATTCATTGAAAAAGAGATTAAAGCAATTTTTTTGGCTCTTGTTATACCTACGTAAGCCAACCTTCTCTCCTCCTCAAGTCCATTTTGGCCTTTTTCTTCAATTGATTTTTGATGAGGAAATAATCCTTCTTCCCATCCAGGTAAAAAAACTACATCAAATTCCAATCCTTTTGAACCATGCATAGTCATTAAATTTACTTTTTCTCCTTCCCAGTCTTGGTCTATTGATGTTGCTAAAGCAACATGTTCTAAAAAACTTTCTAGGTTATCAAATTCTTTCATTGCGCTTAATAATTCTTTAATGTTTTCTAATCTATTTTCGTTTTCTAAATCTTTTTTATTTTTCAATACTGCAGAATATCCAGATTCATCTAGTACTAATTGTAGTAACTTTACGTGATTAATTTTTTTTATTTTTAAATCATTTCTCCATTTTTGCATTAAACCCAGAAATGAATTTAGGCCTATTTTTGTTTTTGGTTTTATTAAATTTAGTTCTATAAGTTTTTTAGAAGCAGCTTCTAAACTTAAAGAATTTTTTTTTGAATATTCATGTATTTGTTTAATAGTTATATCACCTATTGATCTTTTTGGATTATTAACAATTCTGTCAAATGATAGATCATCTCTTTCTTGATTGATTAATCTTAAATATGCAACACAATCTTTAATCTCTGCTCTTTCATAAAATTTAATTCCACCTAGAATTCTATATGGCAAACCTATTTTGAGAAAGCGTTCTTCAAATTCTCTTGTTTGGAAAATTGCTCTTACTAAAATAGCAATATTATTTAGTTTATATTTTTTTTTAAGTTTTTTTTCAATTTCATCTGCGACTCCAATGGCTTCATCTTTTCCATTTTTAAAACAATTTAGTTTAACTAAATCTCCATCGTCTTTTGTGGCTTTTAAGTTTTTTCCCACCCTATTTTGATTATTTGATATTAAATTGGATGCAGCAGATAATATATTTTGTGAAGATCTATAATTTTCTTCCAATCTTATTATTTTTGTATCATGATAAATTTTGTCAAACTCTAGAAAATTTTTTATTTCTGCTCCTCTCCAACTATAAATAGATTGATCGTCATCACCTACACAACATATATTTTTTTCTTTATTTACTAACAAATTTAACCATTTATTTTGAATAAAATTTGTATCCTGATATTCATCAACTAAAATATATTTAAAATTTTTTGTGTAAATTTCTCTTATATCAAGATTTTTTTCTAATATTTGTACACAATGTAAAATTAAATCACCAAAATCACAGGCATTTAAATCTAACAATTTTTTTTGATAAATTTTATAAAGAGGCAATATTGTTTTTTCAAAAATGTCTTTTTTATTTGGAATTACTTGATTAGGGTAAAGCCCTTTATTTTTCCACTTATCAATTATTGATAAAATATATTTTGGAGCTAATTGTTTGATATCAATATTTTCAGATTTACATATATTTTTTATTAAACTTATTTGATCATCTTGATCTATTATTGTAAAATTTGAATTTAAGTTTGCCGCTTTAGCATGTTTTCTTAAAATTTTAACACAAATCGAATGAAAGGTTCCTAGCCAAGGTAAACCTATGGCTTCCTTATGAAGTAGATTACTGACACGACTCTGCATTTCTTTTGCAGCTTTATTTGTAAAGGTCACAGACAAAATTTGATTAGGAAATGCTTTTTTTTGTTTGATAATATGAGCAATTCTTGAGGTAAGCACTTTTGTTTTACCAGATCCGGCTCCAGCAACAATTAATAAAGGTCCATTAAGATATAAAACTGCTTCTTTTTGGGCTTTATTCAGATTATTTATATATTCAGAGTTTATCATTTTTAATTTATCATTATAAAGCAATTAATCGTTTCATGAAAAATATTAAATTTAATACTTATAAAAAAATTAATAAACTAAATAATTATTTTACAGAACAATTCAACAAAATTAGTAATTTTCAAAGAAGTAAATTTGTTAAAATTAGTAATTTTAATAAATTATTAATTTTATTAATAAGCTTCTTATTTTTATATTTATTCTATTTATCAATACCAACATTATACAATAAAGGAGATCTACAAAAAAATTTTACTAGCAAATTATCAGAAGAATTTAGATTAAATATTAGTTTTTCACCAGAAATAACATATTCTATTTTACCATCACCACACTTTATAATTGAAAATGTTAAAATTTTTAACAATGATAATGATAGTCCAAAAGAATTAAGTCAAATTAAAAAGTTAAAAATTTTTATACATCAAACCAACTTTATTTATCAGAATAAATTGAAAATAAAAAAAATCGTATTAGAAGAAGCTAATTTTTCAATTTCAAAAATTGATCTAGATTTTTTTAAAAACTTTTTTAAAAATAAATTTTCTGAAAAAAAAATTTTTATATTAAATAGTAAAATATTTTACAAAAATATTAAAAATGAAACTATTTCAATTCTTGGAATTTCTAAATTAAGTTTATTATATAATCAAAGAAAATTAATTAATGAGATAGTTTCTAAAGGAAAAGTATATAATATTCCTTATAATTTAAAATGGACTAAAGATTTTAAAAATAAAAAAGAATCAATAATGAATCTTAAAATTAATAATCTTAATTTAGAAATGAAAAATATAAATTCTGATTTTAACCAAAATGATTTACTATATAATGTTATAAAAATTGGAAATACTAAATTAGAAACAGAATATAAAATTTTACAAAATAAATTGGAATTTAAGTCTGATAGTTCCAAAATTTATAATGGAAATTTGAGTTATGAAGGTGAAATTTTTCTTAATCCCTTTGATCTAAAATTATTTTTAGATATAGAAAAATTAGATTTGAAAAAAAGTTTGATAACACTAAATTTATTTCGACAATTATTAAAATCTAACTTATTATTTAATCAAAATTTAAATGCTAATATTAAAATAGATTTAAATGAAATTTCTAACAATAAATTAGTTGATTCATTAAATTTTTTTTTAAATTTCCACAATGGAAATATAAACTCTGATAATTCTTATTTATCAAGTAATAAAATAGGAAATTTAATTTTAACTAATTCAAGCTTAGAAAATATTACAAATGAACTTATTTTTAGAGGAAGTTTTAACTTAGTTGTAAATGATCAAGATAAATTTTATAGAACATTTCAAATATCAAAAAAAAATAGAAAAAAATTAACAAATATTTTTTTTGATCTTGATGTCAATTTTTTTAATAATGAGTTAAAAATATTAGATTTTAGAATTAATGATTTAAATGATGAAATTAATGAGGAAGTTTTAAGAACTATTGAAAATTTAAATCTTTATAAAGACAACGAGATTGAAAATTGGATTGATTTAAAAAATTTTGTTAATAAAATATTTATTAGTTATTCCGGGTAAATCATTTTTTTTGGATTGACAATTTTTTCATAGTCTTTTTCTCTTATAAGTCCAGTTTTTAAAGTTTCTTGTTTGAGTGTTGTTCCATTCTTTAAAGCCTTTTTGGCAATTTTTGCTGCATTATCATATCCAATATATGGCACTAATGCTGTTACCAACATTAATGAATTGTCTAAATGTTCTTTAATTTTTTTTTTATTTGCTTTTATTCCTTTTATACAAAATTGAGAAAAATTTTTTGTGCTGTCTGATAATAATTTAATTGATTGTAAAATATTATGTGCAATTAAAGGCTTAAATACATTTAATTCAAATTGTCCATGAGAACCTGCCATTGTAATTCCATTATGATTTCCAATAACTTTTACACAAACCATTGTAACTGCTTCACTTTGGGTAGGATTTACTTTTCCTGGCATAATTGAAGACCCTGGTTCATTTTCTGGTAAAAGTAATTCACCATAGCCCGCTCTAGGTCCGGATCCTAAAAACCTTATATCATTTGCTATTTTCATTAAACAAACTGCAGTTGTATTTAATGTTCCAGAAAAATTAACAATTGGATCATGGGAAGCTAAAGCAGCAAATTTATTTTTTGTGGGCTTAAATGGCAATTTAGTTAACTTTTTAATTTCTTTAATAATTTTTTTATCAAAATTTTTTTTAGTATTGATACCCGTACCTACAGCAGTGCCACCTTGTGCTAAAAAATATATTTCATTTAAAGCTGCTTTTATTCTTTTAATAGAATCTTCTAGTTGTGCTTGATAGCCTGAAAATTCTTGACCCAAAGATAATGGCGTTGCATCCTGAAGGTGAGTTCTTCCAATTTTAATTATATTTTTAAATTTTCTAACTTTTTTTTTTATTTCTTTGTTAAGATTTTCAAGACTTGGAATTAATTCATCTCTTGTTTTTAAAGCTATAGCAATATGCATAGCAGTAGGAAACACATCATTTGTTGATTGTGATTTATTTACATGATCATTTGGATGAACTGGTTTTTTGGAACCTTTTTTGCCTCCCATAATCTCTATCGCTCTGTTGGATATTACTTCATTAACATTCATGTTTGTTTGAGTTCCCGAGCCTGTTTGCCAGACCTTAAGTGGAAAATTTCCGTCTAATTTTCCAGAAATTATTTCATTTGAAGCTTTAATAATAGCATTTGTAATTTTTTTGTCGATTGAACCATCTTTTGAATGAACTAAAGCTGCTGACTTTTTAATTATAGCTATAGATTTAATTAATATTGGTCTTATAAAAAAATCACCTATATCAAAATATTTTTTTGATCTTTCTGTTGAAGCACCCCAATATTTATCCACAGGTACATTTATTATTCCAATACTATCATATTCTTTTCTTGTTTTCATTTTTTGAGTATTTATGAAATGCTCTAATTCTTATACATTAAAAATTTAAAAAATCATATAGGAGGTATATGACAAATTTTGAAAAAGTGGGTGAATTTATGAGAGCATTTGGTCAAGAAGTTAAACCTTATTCAGAACTAAGTTCTAAAAAGATTAACGATTTACGAATAGATTTAATTAAGGAGGAATTAGAGGAATTAAAGATAGCTATTCAACAAAACAATATTCTAGAGGTAGCAGATGCTTTAACTGATATTCTTTATGTTACTTATGGCGCTGGTCATGCTTTTGGAATAGATCTTGATAAATGTTTTGATGAGGTACAAACTTCAAACATGAGCAAGTTAGATAAAAATGGTAAGCCAATTTATAATGAAGCTGGCAAAGTAATGAAAGGACCAAAGTATTTTAAGCCTAATTTAAGTAAGTTTTTAAAGAAAAAATGATTAAATTATTTTTTTAAAACATTTTAATGAAATAGGCTCTCCTCTTTTAATATTTCTTAATGATTTTTGTCTAAGTAATAGAGGATAAAATTTTGGTACAACACCATTACCTGGTCTAATTCGTTTAATATTTTGTGAAGTAAATTTTTCACCTTTTTTAATATCTTTTATTGCAAATATAGATCTTCTTAAAGTTTTTGATTGATTTTCAGACTTGTTTCTAAAAAAATTTTTACTTCCAAGTAGCTTGTAGGCTATAACTATATCTTCTTTAAATTTTTTAATTTCTTTTCCTTTTAAAGAAAAATTAATATCAAGACCTTTTTTTTGGTTATCTAATGCAATATGCTTTTCTATTATTTCTGCACCAGTTGCTATTGCTGTAATGGCAACTCTATTATCTTTTGAATGATCAGACAAACCAATTCTACATTTAAATTTTTTTTTTAAAATTTTAATATTGTTTAGATTAAAATCATTTAATTTTGATGGATAGTTACTTACACAATACAATAAAGTTATATCTTTTGAGCCAAATTTTTTTGCAGTTTTATAGGCCTCTTCTATTTCTTTAAGTGAAGACATTCCAGTTGAAATGATTATTGGTTTTTTAGTTTTAGCAACTTTTTTTATTAAAGGTAGATCAGTCATTTCAAAAGAAGCTATCTTGTAAAAAGGACAATTTAACTTTTCTAAAAAATCAACTGATGTTTCGTCAAATGGAGTACTAAAAATTTTTATCCCAATAGACCTAGCATGTTTGAAAAGTCTTTTATGCCACTCTAAAGGAGTTTTGGCCTCATTATATAAATTCCAAAGACTATAATTCTTCCATAAACCATTTTTAATTTTAAAGTATTTTTTGTCTGACTTAATGGTCATTGTATCTGGAGTATAAGTTTGAATTTTCACAGCATCAGCACCATTCCGTTTTGCACAGCTGATTAACTTTTTAGCTAATGAAAAATTACCACAATGATTGGAAGAAATTTCAGCTATCAAAAATGGTATTTTTAATTTCATTTAAGATCTAATTACTTTAATTTGAAAATTCTTTTTGCAAGATTAGAAATTTTTTTATCTTGATTAACTATATCTTTTAAAATTCTTGATGTTTGCTTGTGATCTAATTTTAAAGATAGCTTTAATAAATCCATCCAATTTTTATTATTTTTTGATCTTATTCTTTGAATTTGATTAACGAGTCTTATGCTTTTTTTTATATGTTTCTTATTTTCCATTTAAAAATTACCTTAAGTATTTTTAATAATCTAATCAATAAAATAATAATTTAAAACTACAATATTTAGCAAGATCTTACTTTACTTTATATTCGTATATTTTTAGATTTTTTGAATTTATTTTATTGTCAATATCCAATTCTTTTTTACTAAATTTTTTAATATTTCTAAAGCCGTTATTTAAGAAGCATTTTTGTGAACGAATATTAAATTTTTTAACACAACTAATAATTTTTTTTGGCTTGTAACTTTTGACAAATTTTTTAATTGCTAAATTCAACATTTTTGTACCCAATTTTTTTCCATAAAATTTTGGATGATTGCCAATAGAAACTTTAAAAAGTTTATTTTTAATTCTATCAAATCTAACATAACCAAATTTCGCCTTGTTCTTATACCCTATGTAAATCTTAGAATTTTTACTTTTTAGCTTTTTTCTATACCATTTTATGTGGTCTTTAAATTTTACAACGTTTGTAGAAATATTGTATCCATTCTTTGTATGAATATTGTGGGTATACAATAAAAATTTAGCATCTTTTAAATTAGAAGAATTTAGATAAATCATTATTTTATTTAACTAATACTAGATTAAATCCAAAAAAAAAACTATTTTAAAAGAAATGATTAAATTTTTAAACATCATATTTCTGATTTTTTTATTATTAAAAGTTAATGTCTACGCTGAAGAAGCACAAGTAAGAAACACTGCACAACACAAGTGGCTGATTCCTATAATAAAACAACATAAGGATTGGGCTAAAGAATATCACTCAAAATGGAAAAATGATGAGGAAAGATATAAAAGTATTGTAGAAAAAGTTTTAGGTAAAGAAATTGAATTTACACCTAAAAAAATTCCTTTCCATGGTATTAATTTTAGAATGTCAATGAATACAAAATGGAAAAATGGTGGAATGGCAGAAATTAAGAATGCAAGTGAATTTGCATATAGTGGAAATACTTTTTATAGTATAACAGCTGATCAATCAAAATGTACAAAAAATTCAGACGGATTTAGTGACTGTCTGCAAGATTCAGGAAGTACTAGAGTAGAATTTATATCAAAAAAATGGATCGGGGAAGGTAATGAGAAATGGATAAGTTATTCGGTACTACCAGCAAACAATATTTTATGGAAAGCTAAGACAGCATATACCTCTGCAGAAAAAAGTAGAAGATTCACAATTGGACAATGTCACCCTTTAAAAGGTGAAAATATTACTTGGATGATTGAATATAAATTCGATAGACTAATTCTAGTAACTAATTTTTTAAGTTATAAAAATGATAAAGGCGAGTGGGTTAAAGGAACAAATAAAAGTACTTTTTCCTCACTTAAAAGATTTGAAATTAATGAAAATAATGGTTCTATGGACTGGACTAATATTAAAATCAACTTTAAAAATTCGAAAAAACCTGATGGTAAATTAAAAGTTTGGGTTGATGGTAAACTTAAATATAATTATGAAGGTCCAACTAACTGGAAGAGTTATAAGGGTTATCGAAATTTTAAGACCAAATGTGTATTTAAATTTGGTCTATATGCTAATGCCAACATTATAGAGTCCAAAAAGGAGTTAAGAGAAAATATGACAGTTTTTGTAGATAAAATGGCATTTGCTAAAACAGAAGAAAAATTAGAAGAGCTACTTAAAAAAGAAGAATAGAGCAAAGTTAAGAAGGGGCGTTCTGTTGCCAGGTGCCCCAAGACCCCGTAACTTAATTAATAAATTAATTAAGCTGCAATTGCGTAACTTTCGTTAGCATTTATAATTTAGCCCTTTTCGGAGGAACAATTCCGAACGAAAGAATAGCCTTTAGTCATCCGTCGATCCTAGTTCACCCCCATAAGTTGTAATGGTGGAGGTGGTGGGTACTGCCCCCACGTCCGCAATGGTTATTACGAAATTCGTTTATCGTCGTAGTTGGAAAA
>MDTB01083561.1_pt1 | contig 29581 bp, 25 predicted proteins | sample 811161 | NCBI WGS metagenome assembly MDTB01 (sample SAMN05326650, study PRJNA326480) | marine metagenome | isolation source: seawater | place: Mediterranean Sea | collected 2009
CCACCACTTCTTCACCCAAACGCACCTGGCTTTGGGACTGGATCTTCAAGGCGGCGGCGGCCATCTTTTCGGTGGCGTTTCGGAAGTCCACGATGCCCGTGCAGCCCACAAACAGGGCAGCCACGCCCGTGCAGTGAGGCTCGATTTCGGCGAGCTGGTGGGCGTCAATGCGCTCCAGACCTTCGATGCCATTCTGTTGACCGATGCCGTGGATCTTTTCAAGCATGGGCAACTCTGAATCGTCCGCCGCCACGACCACTTTGCCGCACACGTCGTGGGGCACGTCGTGCTCCTTGCAGAACTGAACGAGCTCCCGACGGCCTTGCACGCAATTCGTGGCCTTCAAGGATCCTGGCTTGTAATAGAGGCCTGAGTGGATCACCCCGGAGTTGTTGCCGGTCTGGTGGTCGGCCAACTGAGGCATCTTGTCGATGAGCAGCATGGTCCGCTCGGGAAAACGCTTTTGGAGTTTGTAGAACGTGGCTGCGCCGACAATGCCACCGCCCACCACCACCACGTCAAAAGAACCGTCGTTGTGCATCGTCGACGAAGGTACGACCCTCCGGCCATGCCAAGGCCTTGGGCTATCTTGGGCGGCATGGCTGAGAAGACAAGCGGCACACACGCCACCAAAAAGGTCCAAAACGCTTGGGCCCTCTACGATTGGGCGAACAGCGTGTACTCTTTGGTCATCACCACAGCGATCTTTCCCATCTTCTACAACGCCGTGACCACGGTGCGGGACGACGACGGGAATTTGATCAGCGACGTGGTGACGTTTTGGGGCAAGGAGTTCCTGAACACACAGCTGTACAGTTACGTGTTGGCCACAAGCTTCGTGGTCATCATCGTGATGAGCCCGTTGCTCAGCGGCATGGCCGATTACGCCGGCAAGAAGCTCGACTTCATGAAAATCTTCTGTTACAGTGGAGCTGTGGGGTGTGTGAGCCTGTTTTGGTTCAACCCTGAGCACTTGGAATGGAGCATGGGTGCGTTGTTCCTCGCCAACTTGGGGTTCTGGGGCAGCCTGGGTTTTTACAACGCTTACCTGCCAGAAATCGCCACCAAGGAGGAACAAGACAAACTCGGCGCCCGAGGCTATGTCATGGGGTACATCGGTTCGGTGCTTTTGCTCATGGTTTGCTTGGCCATGATCATGGGCGTGGGCAACCACCTCACCAAATGGGCGTTCGTGTTGGTGGCCGTGTGGTGGGTCACTTGGTCCCAACCCGCGTTCCGTCGCCTGCCGTCCACCCCCCACCCAAACCGTCCTGAGGGCAACCTCATGACGCAAGGGTTCAAGGAACTGCGCGGCGTGGCCAAGGACCTGAAGGGCCAGCTCCACCTCACCCGGTTTCTCAGCTCATTTTTTGTGATGAGCATGGCCATCCAAACCATCATGCTCATGGCCACAAGCTTCGGAATCAAGGAGGTTCAACTGTCCAGCGCAGAACTCATCGTGGCCACTTTGCTCGTCCAGTTTGTGGCCATCCCTGGCGCCTTTTTCGTGGCTTGGCTGAGCGGCAAAATTGGCAACATCAAGGCGCTCAGCTGCTGCATTCTGTCGTGGTGCGCCGTGTGCGCATACGCCTATTGGTTCGCGAGCACCAAGGAAGGCTTCTACGTGGCGGCCGCCGCCATCGGCTGGCTGATGGGCGGCACCCAAAGCCTCAACCGCTCGACCTACAGCAAACTCTTGCCCAAGACTGAAGACAACGCCTCGTACTTCAGTTTCTACGAAGTCCTGGAAAAAGGGGGGCTCGTGATTGGCATGTTGGGATGGGGCTACATCGAAGGCCTGACTGGATCCATGCGCAACAGCATCTTGGCGCTCGTGGGGCTGTTTGGCCTGGCGTTCTTGGTCCTCATGCTGATGCCCAAATCGCACCGCGGCCACCTCTCCGCTGCCTGATCCGATCCTTGCATGACCGGACGACGGAACACAAAAAAGGCACGCCGTGGGGCGTGCCTTTTTTCATGGAGTGTGTCCATGAATGTCAATTGACAGAGAACGTCACACGGCGGTTTTGGGCCCGTGCGATCTCGGAGTCACGGGTGCTGGCTGGGTCGCTGTTCTCGCGGCCTGTGACCGTGATGCGGTCGGCCGTGATGCCTTCTGCCTCCAGCAAGCGCTTCACCTGGCCGGCGCGCTTCTTGCCCACGCCCTTGTAGCGAACGTTGATCTTGCCCTCGTTGAACTCGTCGTCGTCGCAGTGCCCCACGATCTCCAAGTTCAAGGACGCATCCTCCTTCATCAGCTTGGCGATCTTGGCAATGGTGTTCTTGCCTGGGGTGGTGGGCATGCGCTTCAAAAAGGCGTAGTAAATGGCCGCGTCACGGATAACCTCCTGGGCGGTCGCGTCTTCAGGCAAGTTGCTGGTGCTGCCGTAGACCAAATCCATGTCGCGCTCGTCTGCCGCCCCACACTTGCACTGGCTCAACGCCTCGATGGCTTCCACCTTGACGTTCTCTACATAGTAGTACGCCTGAGGCTGCTGGGGCTTGCCGGTGAAGCAGTCGCGGTGGGCTGTGGAACGGGCCACCTTCTCTTCCTCGATGCTCGCGTCGCCGCCAAAGCATCCGATGATCAGGTACTCCTCCTCGCCGGTGCCGGTGAAGGTGCCGCAAACCGTTTCCCAGCCGTCCATGTACACCATGGTTTTGTTGCTCTTGTGCTGAACATCCGGCTTCTGGACGATGGGGGCTGTGCCGCCGCGCTCGATTTTGCGGTCGCTGAGGATCGCGCCGATGTCTGGCACGGCGTAGCGGCTCAAGTCCGCCAAACTGAGGTCAAACGACACGCAGTACATCTGGTTCTCTTCCAACTTCTCAGTCAGCTGCACCTGGAGGTAGGAGCGCTTGAGCTTGGGGCTCTTGCTGTAGGCACGGAAGCCCGCGTAGAACGCCCCGTCGGCTGGATCCTGGTAACCGTAGTCGTTGCACGGAATGGTCACCTTGCTCTCCTTTTCACGCTCCATGAACAAGTCGGCCGCCACTTCGGTGGCCCCGCCCCATTCTTCGCTGAACACGTTGATCAGCCCAAACGACTTGATGTCCTTCTCCTTCGCGTCTTCCGAGACTTGCTCGAAGCTGGGGTTGGGGACGAGGTTTTGGGCTTGACCGTTCACGGACAAGGTCAACGACAACACGGCCAGGAGTGCCGAAAAGAGGGAAATGTACTTGATGCTCATGCGAATGCAGGTTTGGTTGGGTGTCCAACGTCGGCGAAAGTTAGGGCGCTTCCCTTGGATGCCCAACGGGCCAAGCGCCTTGAATCAGGAACCGTGCCAAACCCCATGGCCCGATGCTCAATGCAAGATTTTGAAGACCGCCTCACGCAGCAACATGCCGTCGGGGATCGTCGCGTTCCCTCGGCCCTTCGCCTTCTTGTCCGCCTCACGCAGGTAGCCAAAGATCCGCTCCACCTTGGCGCGGCTGTACGCCTGGGCAGCGCGGGAGTAATCCTTGACCGCGTAGGGGCTGCACTTCATGGCCTTGGCCGCGGCCGAGTCGTGCTTGTCGTCCAGCGTTTGGTACACCAGCACGCGGGCGAAGTAGGCGTGCAGCACGGGCACGACCATCGCCAGCGGGGCGTTCTTGGGGTTGGCTTCGAAGTAGTTCACGATGCGGTTCGCGCGCTCGACGTCCTTTTGACCCAGGGCGCGCTGCAATTCGAACACGTTGTAATCCTTGCTGATGCCGATGTGCTGCTCCACATGGTCCACCGTGATTTGGGTGCCTTTGGGCAGCAGAATCCGGAGCTTGGCAAGCTCGTTGGCCACCTTTTGCAGGTTGTTGCCCAAACTCTCCGCCAACAACTGCGCCAATTGGTTCCCCATCTCCAGCCCTTGGGCCGAAGCGTGGCCCGAGATCCACTGCGGAAGTTTGTAGTCGCGGACCTTGTCGCTCAGAAAGAGCGTGCCCATGCGTGACATGGTCTTCACGGCCTTCAAGCGGCTGTCGACCTTCTTGTGCGGATGCGCGAACACCAACACCGTCGAGGGCACCGGTTCGCTGGCGTAGGCCTCCAACTTGGCCATGTCGTCCTTGCGCTTCCACATGCGCATGTCCTGAGCTTCCTTGACCATGACAAGCTGCCGGTCGGACATCATGGGGAAGCGCCGGGCTGCGGCCAGCACCTCGTCCACATCGGTGTCACGTCCGTACAAGACCGTCTCGTTGAAATCCTTCAAGCTCTCGTCCACCACCGTGCCAAGCAAGGTTTTGACGATCTCCGAAATGAAGAAAGGCTCTTCGCCGTGCAGCACGTACACCGGGGACAATTGTCCCGAGGCGATGTTCCGAACGATTTGGCGGTGCGGCATGGCCGCGAAGGTAGGCCTGCGCCCCTTTCGGAAGTAGCTTCGCGCCATGGACCTCGGCTTGCCTCCCCTTGAGTGGCCCCCTGCCCCGTTGAAGATCCAACGCGGGGCTTCGGGCAAGTTCGAGGTGATGTGTTTGGCCCGACGGAAGTGGGTGGCGCTGGAGCCTGAAGAGTGGGTGCGTCAGCACGTGATCCACCACTGCATTGAGGTGTTGAACTATCCTGCAGGTTGCATCGCCGTGGAGCGCCCCTTGGTCCTCAACGGCATGAACCGCCGGGCAGATATCGTGTGCCACACGACGGATGGCCAGGCCCAACTTTTGGTGGAATGCAAAGCGCCGGAGGTCAAACTGAGTCAAGAGGCAGTGTCCCAAGCGGCCCGCTACAACATGGTGCTCAAGGTGCCGGCCATGCTGGTGACCAACGGCCTGGAACACGTGGCGTACGAAATTGCCCTGGACGGCTCGTCCACCCCCTTGGAAGCCTTGCCCTTGTGTCCCGCCGGTTGACCGAGGACGTGGACCTCCCCTTGCGTACTTTCGCACCCAATGAAGATTTCAGAAATTCTCGCCGTCGCCGGCAAGCCCGGCCTGTTCAAAGTGTTGGCCTCTGGAAGCGCCAGCATCGTTGTGGAAAGCGTGATTGACCAAAAGCGCTCCAGCGTTCCTGGCACCGCCCGGGTCAGCAATTTGGCCGACATCACCATGTACACAGACAGTGAGGACGTGCCTCTGCGCGACATCTTGAACCGCATCCACGATGCGCAAAAAGGAGAAGCCGGTCCATCACACAAGGACGGGGCGCAAGTGATTCGAGACTTTGTGGACGGCATTGTGCCTGAGCTCGACCACGAGCGCGTGTACCAAAGCGACCTGAAGAAGCTCGTCCAGTGGTACAACCTGCTCATAGGCCAAGGTGCCTTCCCGCTAGAGGCTCCAGAAGACGCAGAAGAAGCGCCCACGGCGGAAAAGGCGACCGAGGAACCCGCTCCCGAGAAAAAAGCCCCCAAGAAAAAGGCTGCAGCGAAGAAAAAGTCTGCGGCCAAGAAAAAAGAAGCCAAGGCATGAGCAAGCGTGTGACCGTCATCGGCGCGGGCACCATGGGCAACGGGATTGCCCACGTGTTCGCCCAAGCAGGCCACGAGGTGGTTATGATGGACCGATCGGCCGAAGCCTTGGAACGGGCGCTGGCCACCATTGGCAAGAACATGGACCGCATGGTGGCCAAGGAGAAGATCTCCGCCGCCGACAAGGACGCGGCCCTGGGACGTCTGACCACCTCCACCGAGCTGACCTCGGCCGTGGGACATGCGGAACTCGTGGTGGAAGCGGCCACCGAAAACACCGACTTGAAGCTGAAGATTTTTGCGGACCTCGATGCCGCTGCGCCTGAGGGATGCATCCTGGCCACCAACACCAGCTCCATTTCCATCACCAAGATTGCCGCGGCGACTGGACGTCCGGACCGCGTGATTGGCATGCACTTCATGAATCCCGTCCCGGTGATGAAGTTGGTGGAAGTCATTCGAGGATACGCCACGAGCGACGCCACGTGCCAAGAGGTGATGGAACTGAGCGCCCAACTGGGCAAGGTCCCAGTGGAAGTGAACGACTACCCCGGCTTCGTGGCCAACCGCATTTTGATGCCCATGATCAACGAAGCCATCCTCACCTTGCACGAAGGGGTGGCCGGCGTGGAAGAGATCGACACCGTCATGAAACTTGGGATGGCCCATCCGATGGGACCGCTGCAGCTTGCGGACTTCATCGGCCTCGACGTGTGTCTGAGCATCCTGCGTGTGCTGCACGATGGCCTTGGTTTGGACAAATACGCCCCCTGCCCCCTGCTCGTCAACATGGTGACCGCGGGCAAGCTAGGCGTGAAATCGGGAGAAGGCTTCTACGTCCACACACGCGGCTCCAAAGAGCTCGTGGTGGCACCCACTTTCGCAAAGTAAGCGGCACGCTTGATGACCGACGTTGTGCATCCCACGCGGCGCGAAACGTCCTTCGGATGGATGGAAGTGACGGTGGCTCGCGGCGACGAACCTTTGGTGGAGCGCTTGGGGTTTGAACGCCATGGACGCGCCCACCAGCACGACATGTGGGAACATTGCCGGGTCGTCTCGGGAGGTGGCACCATTGTCGTGGGCGACCAGCGCGTGAAGGTCAAGGCCGGCGACACCTGCCAAATTCCTCCGCGCACCGACCACTGGATGGAGCCCGAGGGTTGGATGGAAATCGTCCTGATGTACACGCACCCGTCGGCCTGACCCCAAGTTCAGCTATCTTGCCTTATGGCTCCTTCTGACCCGATCGCCCCTTGGCGCCAACGGTTCCACACCGTCATCTTTGAGGCGGACACCCCTGCCGGGAAGCGGTTCGACGTCGCCTTGCTCTGGGCCATTGTCCTCAGCGTGGCTGCCGTGTTGGTGGAAAGCGTCGCGTCGATTCGCGCTGAACATGGGGCCGCCCTCCACGTCTTGGAGTTGGTCTTCACAGGGCTCTTCACCTTGGAGTACGTGCTCCGCGTCGTGGCGGTCCGCCGCCCCTGGAAATACATCTTCAGCTTTTACGGCTGGGTGGACCTTCTGAGCATTTTGCCCACGTTTGTGGAATTGCTGGTGCCTGGAGCCGCCAGCCTGCGAGTGGTGCGCATGCTGCGCTTGTTGCGCGTCTTCCGCGTCCTGAAGCTGGTGGGGTTCTTGCGCGAAGTCCAAGTCCTGCGCGAAGCCCTGCTCGCCAGCCGACGGAAAATCGCCGTCTTCTTGTCCACGGTGCTCGTCCTCGTCACGTTGCTCGGCACGCTGGTCTACATGGTGGAAGACGCCGAGGCTGGATTCACGAGCATCCCGCGGTCCATCTACTGGGCCATCGTGACCGTCACCACGGTGGGGTACGGGGACATTGCGCCCCAGACCGTGACCGGCCAAATCATCGCCTCCATGATGATGATTCTGGGGTACGCCATCCTGGCGGTGCCCACCGGCATTGTGGGGGCTGAACTGGCCAAAACGTCTGCCCCTTCCACCAACACCCAGGCCTGTCCGTCTTGCGGACGCGAAGGCCACGACGACGACGCGGCATACTGCAAGCACTGTGGCGAACGACTTTGAGCGGCAGGATTGGCAGGTGGTGTGTATTTTGGACCCCAAACCCGCCGTGCACCCAACGCGCTGGCGTCCGATTCCAAGAACATGAACAAGCCGACACGCCTCTTCGATTTCCCACGTTACCAATTGGCCACCAAGCCCTTGGACGTGATGATGACCATGCCCAACTGCGGCAACCGCGTCACGTATTCCACCGCCCAATTCGTGGACGAGATGGATGCGGTGTCTCGAGGCCTCATCGCCTTGGGCATGCAGGCCGAGGACAAAGTGGCCCTCATCAGCCACAACAACCGCTGCGAATGGAACATCATGGACCACGGCATCATGCAAGCCGGCGGCATCGACGTGCCGATTTACCCCACCATGACGGAGGAGGATTACAAGTACATCCTCACCCACAGCGAGTCCAAGTACTGCTTCGTCAGCAACGAAGAACTCTACAACAAGGTCATGGCGGTCAAGGCCGAATGTCCTGCCTTGGAAGAGGTGTTCACGTTTGAAGACGTGAAAGACGCCCGCCACTGGTCGGAAGTGGCCAAGGCCGGTTCCGACGCCCAACAAGCCGAGCTCGATGCCCGACGCGACGCCGTCGACCCTGCCCAGCTCGCCACCATCATCTACACGTCTGGCACCACTGGCCTGCCCAAGGGCGTGATGCTGTCGCACAACAACGTGGCAAGCAACGTCTTGGTGGCGGAGCCACGCGTGCCCGCCGTCGACCCCAACATGGATTACCGCGTGTTGAGCTTCCTGCCGGTGTGCCACATCTTCGAGCGGATGCTCCACTACTTGTACATGTACATGGGGGCCCAAATCCACTTCGGCGAAAGCTTGGAAACCATCAAGGACGACCTGAACCACACCCAGCCCATCATGTTCACCGCGGTTCCTCGTTTGCTCGAGAAGTTCTACGACGGCATCGTGGCCAAGGGGCGTTCAGCCGGTGGAGTGAAAGCCGCCATCTTCAACTGGGCTGTCAACGTGGCGTTGGAATGGGAGCCCAACAAGGGAGGACTCTACCAAGTGAAGTTGAACTTGGCCCGCAAGTTGGTCTTTGGCAAGGTGAAAGAGGCCCTCGGCCTCAGCGGCATTGAAGCTGTGGCGTCTGGATCTGCGGCCTTGCAACCTCGTTTGGCGCGATTCTTCAATGGCGCGGGCATCACCGTGTTGGAAGGCTACGGCCTCACGGAGACCTCTCCCGTGGTCAGCGTGAACACCACGAACGGCGACAACATGCTTCGCATTGGAAGCGTGGGCAAGTTGGCCGACGGTGTGGGCGTGAAGATTGCGGACGACGGGGAAATCCTCGTCCAAGGTCCCAACGTGATGATGGGCTATTACAAGGACCCCGAGAAAACGGCAGAAGTCCTCAAGGACGGTTGGTTCCACACTGGCGACATCGGCGTGATGGAGGACGGGTTCCTGCGCATCACCGACCGCAAAAAAGAAATCTTCAAGACGTCAGGGGGCAAGTACGTCGCCCCAACATTGTTGGAGAACGCGCTCAAGGCGTCCCTGTTCATCGAGCAAGTCATGGTGGTGGGCGAGAACCGCAAGCACACAGCAGCCTTGGTGGTGCCCGACGCCGTGACGGTGGAGGAATGGTGTAAGCGTCACAACCACACTTTCCCCGGCTTGGATGGCATTGGCAACGACGCAGTGATTCACGAGCGCTTAGAAAAAGAAGTGGCGGAGCTTATGGCGCCGTTTGCCAAGTGGGAACAGGTGAAGAAGGTGCACTTCTTGCCCGCACCTCTGTCCATTGAAGGCGGCGAATTGACGCCCACGCTGAAGCTCAAGCGCAAGCCCATCATGACCAAGTATGCCGAGGCGATCGAGGGCATGTACGCTTGATGCTGGACTGGCTGACCGACCTCGACACGAGGCTGTTTTTGGCGCTGAATGGCACCCTCCCCTCGTTGGATGGGGTCATGTGGTGGGTCAGCGTGCCATGGGTTTGGGTGCCCTTGTACCTTTTCATGCTTTGGCGTTTGGCTCAAAACCACCCCAACTGGCAACCTCGTGTGGCCATGTTGGTCGGCATCGTGTTGTGCGTGACAGCCACAGACATGATGTCCGCCAAAGTGCTCAAGCCTTCCGTGGCCCGCTTGCGCCCCTCCCATGAGCCCGCCCTGGCGGCCGACATTCACCTCCTTGAAGAGCGGCCCGGCCAAACCTACACCGGCGGACGTTACGGCTTTGTGTCGTCGCACGCGGCCAACCACATGGGCATCGCCATCCTCATGGGCTCTCTCCTCGGGGGTTGGTGGCTTCGCGGCTTGGTGCTCTGGGCTGTTTTGGTAGGTTGGAGCCGCATTCACCTCGGCGTGCATTACCCGGGCGATGTCCTTTGCGGATGGATCGTGGGCTCTGGACTGGGCGCGGCCGCGCTGACCTTCGTTCGTCGAACCCTCAAACTCTGCCCCACCCCATGACACCCACACTCACCACTTGGCTGGCGGTGTTCCTTGGCGGAGGACTGGGAAGCGTCCTGCGCTTTGCGGTCGGCCAAGGGCTGGCGTCCGTCCTGTCGCCCTCCGACACCGCATTCCCCTGGGCCGTCTTGGCGGCCAACGTCCTCGCCACAGGACTCCTGGCCTGGACCTCCGTGGCAGGGGCCGACGCCTGGGGCAAGTCCTCGGTCATGTGGTTCTTCCTCACGGTGGGGGTCTGCGGCGGGTTCAGCACCTTCTCCACGTTTGCTTGGGACACGTTGCGCCTGATGCAGCAAGGCGGCTTGGGCCTGGCCTTGCTTAACATGGCCATTTCAGTGGGAGGATGCGTCCTCACCGCATGGTGGGTGGCCAAGTCGTGCGCGACTTCCTGATGGCATCTTGACGGGGCCCGACGGGTCGAGGTTATCTTAGGCGCACGATGAACATTCGCCTCCTCACCGCATGCCTGCTCGTGGCGGGATGCACGGTCCAAACCGACGTCCGCATCCACACCCAAGACACCCAAGCCCGCCCCAAACTGGTGGTGGGCATCACCGTGGACCAAATGCGTGCCGACTACCTCACCCGCTTCGGGGCGTGGGACGACGTCGACTCGCCCGCGACGTTCGGAGAGGGCGGCTTCCGACGCATGGTCGAGGAAGGGTTTGCGTGTCGGGACCACCACTTTGGCTACGCCCCCACGTACACGGGGCCTGGCCACGCCTCCATCTACACGGGAACGACCCCCGCCGTGCACGGCATTGTCGGCAACAATTGGTACGACCGCGTCGCCAAGGAGAGCGTGTACTGCGCGTCGGACACGTCTGTGCGTGGGGTGAGCAACGACGGGGTGGATGGAGACGGTTCTGTTCTGGGCGGATCTGGCAAAATGTCACCCGCCCGTCTTCTGTCCACCACGGTGGGCGACGAGCTCAAGGTGGCGACAGGCGGGGCCGCAAAAGTCTTTGGGATAAGCATGAAAGACCGTGGGGCCATCCTGCCGGCCGGCCATGCCGCGGACGGCGCGTTTTGGTTTTACGGCAAGGACCGAGGTCAATTCATTTCGAGCAACCACTACGGCGTGGCCTTGCCCGGCTGGCTGCAAGACTTCAACGACGAAGGACGTGCCCAAGCGTTGATGGACCAAGGCTGGAGCAAGCTGCACCCCGACGAAGTGTATGCGCAGTGCTTGCCCGACAACAACCCTTACGAAGGGGCGTTCAAGGGCGAACTCAAGCCCACCTTCCCCTACGACCTGAATGCGCTGGCGGAGGCGAACGGCGGGTTCGACGTGCTCAAGGGTACGCCTGGAGGCAACACGTTGATCGTCGATGTTGCACTGGCGGCGATTGAAGGCGCTGAACTGGGACAAGACGACCTGACAGACCTGTTGGCGCTCAGCTTCAGCGCCACCGACTACGTGGGGCATCGCGTGGGACCGCATGCCCAAGAAACGATGGACATGTACCTGCGGCTGGACGCCGAGTTGGCGCGGCTGTTTGACGCGCTGGACGACTTGGTGGGCCCGGGAGAATGGACGGCCTTTTTGTCCGCCGACCACGGTGGTGCCAACGTGCCGTCTCACATGGCCTCCCTCGGCATGCCTGCAGATTACTGGAAGCCTGGCAATTTGATGGACGAAGTGGAAGATGTTTTGCAAGACCGCTTTGGGTTCACCCCCCGGGACCAACCTTGGATTTTGCGCCAGAGCAACGATCAAGTCTTCTTGAACCACGACTTGTTGCACCAGCGCGGCATGGACAGAAACACAATGGCGCAGTTTGTGGCCGAGCGTTGCGCCCCCCATCCTGGCCTGAGCAAGGCCATCGCAGCGTGCGACGCCCGGGCTTTGGCCGCCACCGACCCTGTGGTCGAGCGCCTGATCCGAGGACACCGCCCAGGACATTCAGGAGACGTGTTCCTCGTGCCCCAGCCAGGTTGGATCGACTACGGCCGTACGGGCACCACGCACGGATCGGCCTTCGCGCACGACACCCACGTGCCCGCGTTGTTCTTGGGGTGCGGGGTGCCGCACGGCGAGACGTTCAACACGACGCACATCCGGGATTTGGCCCCCACCGTGGCGCAAATCATGCAGACCCCCTACCCCAACGGAACCACCGGCACGCCGATCGCAGACTTGCTGAACACCCCGGGTCGATGAGCATTCAGGTCACGGTGACGCGTGATTTGGCAGCCCAAAAGCTCCACTTCGACGCCACGTTCCCAGCCTCGCCAGAACCTTGGACGCTCCAACTGCCGACATGGCGACCAGGACGCTACGAGCTCGCCAACTTCGCCCAGTACGTGATGTGGGTGAAGGGCATTGCGGCGGACGGCACGGAAACGCGGCTGTCCAAGGCGGACCTGCACAGCTGGCAGGTGCCGGCTGGCGTGGACCGGGTGTCGTGGCTGTTTCACGCGGACATCCTTAACGCCGGTTCGACATGCGTCGAATCCGACCTGTTCTACGTCAACCCCGTGAATTGCTTCATGTACGACGTCAGCCGTCCGGAATTGCCCTTTGAGATTCGGCTGGCCGACTTGACGTTGGCGGAGGGCGAAAAGTCAGGGTGGACCCTGGCCACCGCGTTGCCTTGGAACTTGGAAGAGGGCACCCCTGTGATGCGTGCACGCGATGTGCAGCATGTGATGGACGCCCCATGGGTGGCTTCCCCAAAGCTTTGGCACGACAGCTACCGCGAGCAAGGCGTGGATTTCCACGTTTGGGGGCACGACACCCTGCCTGCCGACCCCGCGCGGTTCATGTCGGAGCATGTGGCCTTCACCCGTGCGCAGCTCAGTTGTTTCGGGTCCTTCCCAACCGGGGAGTACCATTTTCTCTACCTGTTTCCTGACCGCGACGTCCGTCACGGCGTGGAGCACGAAGACAGCACGGTCATCGCTTTGGGGCCGGCCGAGCGCGTCAAGTCGGAGGAAGGTCACATGGAAATCATCGGCATCGCCAGCCACGAACTTTACCACGCTTGGAACGTCAAACGCATTCGCCCTGCCGAATGGACGCCCTACGATTTCACCCGAGCATGCCCCTCTGAATTGGGGTACATCGCCGAAGGCGTGACCACCTACATGGGCGACTTGTTTCTGTTTGAATCAGGTGTCGTCGACTTGGAGGGATGGTGCGGCTTGATGACAAAGCTTCTCGAGCGACACCTGAACAACCCAGGCAGGCTCAACATGAGCGTCGCCGCGTCGAGCTTCGACACCTGGCTGGACGGGTACCGCCTCGGTGTGCCTGGCCGCAAGGGCAGCATCTACGTCGAAGGCGCCGTCTTGGCCTTCCTGTGCGATTGCCGGATCATGGCCTCCACCGACGGCCAAGCCTCGCTGAGCACCGCGATGCGCTTGCTGTGGGAACGCTTTGGACGCCCTCGCAAGGGACTCGCAGCCTCAGACTATTGGAACGTCCTGGCAGAAGTCGCTGGACAACCGTTGGACGACCTGCGACGCGACCACGCAGAAGGCAACAAGGACACCTGGCAACCGCTGGTGGACGCCATGGCCACTCAAGGTTTGGAATTGTCAAGGCGTGTGGACGACAAGGGCCTCAGGCGGGTGAACTTGACTCCTCAGAATCCGCCCGCCCCGCCCATGGCGTAACGGATCAGGTTGGCCCCCATGCGCAAGGCCTCCAGCCTCACCTCTTCCGGATCGCGGTGCACTTGGTAGTCCTCCCATCCGTCCCCGAGGTCGCATTCGTGGTCGTAAAAACAGACCAACCTCCCTTGGTAAAACAGGCCAAAACCGCGCGGCGGCAAGTCGTCGTGCTCGTGGACTTTGGGCAATCCTTGGGCAAAGTCAAACTGCTGATGATAGACCGGATGGTCGAACGGCACCTCCACCCAATTCGCGTCGGGAAACACCTTGGCCATCGCAGCGCGCACGTAGACGTCCATGCCATAGTTGTCGCTGATGTGCAGGAACCCCCCGGCTTGCAAATAGGTGCGCAATTGCTCCGCTTCTCTGTTGGAAAACAACACATTGCCATGCCCCGTCATGTGGACCCAGGGGTGGTTGAAGAGGGCGGGCGACCCCACCTCCACGTAAGGCACTTCGTCACTGAGGGACATGCCCATCTCGGTGTTGCAAAAGTCCACGAGGTTGGGCACCGCCGTGGGGTTGGCGTACCAATCGCCTCCACCGCGGTACTGCAACACGGCCAACTGGACGTCGGCGGACGTCTGGGCCAAGGCCCCTTGCATGGCTGCACCACTCAGCAACAGGAGGGCCATTACCCCACCCCACAATCCACGGCCGTGCGTAACCTTTTGCATGCCACGAAGGTATGCCTTTCGCGCGCTGCGCCTGGATTTTTGATTATATTCGCGCACCTGAAAATGAACCCTAGCGATCATGCAGAATAAGAACATTCTTGTCGTCTTCACTGTGCTGTTGGCCTTTGCGACGTTGTACACCCTGTCCTTCAACTGGGTTGCGAGTGGATTTGAAACCACGGCAGATGAATACGGAGCCTACGTGGCCGACTCCCTGAAAAGTGCAGATGCACTCGGAGACCAAACCTTCGACGAAGCCGCAGCTCAAGCGGCCCGCGAGTTCTTGCGTGACAGCGCCACAGCGGAAATTTACCCCGTATTTGGTCACTCGTACCGCCACGTCAAGGAGCAAGAGCTGAACCTCGGCCTCGACTTGAAGGGCGGCATGAGCGTCACCCTCGAAGTCAGCTTGCCTGACCTCATTGTGGCCCTGTCCGACTACAGCGACAACGAGGACTTCCGCGGCGCTTTGTCCGACGCCAAGCAGCTCCGCAAGGAAAACAGCGACGACTTCGTGACCAACTTCGAACAGGCGTGGACAGACCGCGCGCCCGACGTGGAGTTGTGGCGCATCTTCCACAACATGGAGAACAAAGACCTCTTCCCTGCGAAGAGCTCCGACGCCGAAATCTTCGACATCCTCCGTGCGGAAGCCCAAACCGCCATCGACAACACCGAGAGCATCATCCGCAAGCGGATTGACCAACTCGGTGTGGCCCAGCCCAACGTGCAAAAGCTTCAAAACGGCCGCATCCTGGTGGAACTTCCTGGCATCGACGATCGCGAGCGTGCACGCAAACAGTTGAAGAGCACAGCCAACCTCGAATTCTGGGAAACCTACTTCAACGACGAAGTCATAGGTCGTCTCGGCGCCGCCAACGAAGCGTTGGCCCAAGTGCAGAGCCCCGAACTCTTTGGTGAAGACGCGCCCGCAGATTCGGCCTTGACACAAGACCAGCTCCGCGCCAAGAACCCACTCTTCTCCGTCTTCCAATTGGAATTGGGACGCCGTTCAGCCGTGGTGGGTTACACCTTGGCGAGCGACACCAACCGCGTGAACGACCTCTTGAGCCAGCCTGCAGCCCGTGAGGCCTTAGGCAGCGATATGCGCCTCTTGTGGGAAGCCAAGCCCGCCACCAACGTGGCCCAGCTCTTTGCCATCAAGGACCCTTCAGGCAAAGGCAAGGCGGAGTTGAGCGGCAAAAGCATCGTGGATGCTCGTGTGAGCTACGACGAGATCGGCGACGTGGTGGTCAGCATGACCATGAACAGCGAAGGCGCTGTTGCATGGGGCCAAATGACGGAACGCTGTGCCAACGAGAACAACCGCGCCGTGGCCGTGGTGTTGGACAACCTCGTGTTCAGCGCCCCCAACGTGCAAACCGCCATCACCAACGGCCGTTCTCAAATCAGCTTTGGCTCTGGCCAATCTGCCGAGGACAAGTTGGCAGAAGCAGAGGACCTTGCTGGACTTTTGAAAGCAGGCTCCCTCCCCGCCCCTGCCCGCATTGTGGACGAAGTGAGCGTGGGACCCCAGCTAGGCGAAGAGAACATCAAGGCAGGATTGAGCTCGTTCGTCATCGCCCTTTTGGTGGTGTTGGCGTACATGATTTTCTACTACCGCGGCGCCGGCTTGGTGTCCAACGTGGCCTTGATCGCCAACCTCTTCTTTTTGATTGGCGCTCTGGCATCCCTGGGCGCGGCTTTGACCCTCCCAGGCATCGCGGGCATCGTGTTGACCATCGGCATGGCGGTCGACGCCAACGTGCTCATCTACGAGCGCATCCGAGAAGAAATGCGAGGCGGCAAAGGCCTCATGGTCGCCTTGAAGGAAGGCTATGCCAAAGCGTACAGCGCCATCATCGACGCCAACATCACCACGTTGCTCACCGCCTTTGTGCTGTACAGCTTCGGAAGCGGCGCCATCCGCGGATTCGCCACGACGTTGATCATCGGCATCTTCACGTCGCTCTTCAGCGCCATCGTGTTGACTCGTCTCATCTTCTTCTCTCGCCTCGAGAACAAAAAAGGCATCAGCTTCTACACAGAAGCCACCAAGAATTGGTTCACCAACACTGCAGTCAACTTCATGGGCAACCGTCGTCGTTTCTATGTGCTGAGTGCCGTTGTGGTGATTGCTGGCATCGCATCCTTGACCACCAAGGGCTTGAACTACGGTGTGGAATTCTCTGGTGGTACGACGTTCGACGTGAGTTTCGACGACTCCGTCGACGCAGAAGCGGTCCGCAATGCCTTGGCCACGGCCTTCGCCGAGGACGGAGTTCCTGGCAACCCCCTCGTCCAAACCAAGGACTCCCCAGAAAAGCTTCGTATCATGACCAACTTCATGATCGACAGCGAGGCGGAAGATGTGGACGAGCAAATCAATGCCGCATTGGCCTCGGGCCTGGGCTCGCTTGGCACGGGCTACAGCGTGGACATGTACAACAAAGTGGACAGCACCATCTCGGACGACTTCCGCAGCGGCGCCCAGAACGCGACGATCTTCTCCTTGATCATCATCTTCTTGTACATCTTCTTCCGCTTCCGGAAGTGGCAGTATGGCCTCGGCGCCCTCATCGCCATGGTGCACGACGTGATTGTGGTGTTGTCGGTGTTCTCCATCTTCTGGGGAATCCTGCCCTTCACCATGGAAATTGATCAAGCGTTCATTGCAGCCATTTTGACGGTCATTGGATATTCCATCAACGACACGGTGGTGGTGTTTGACCGAATCCGTGAGTATATGGGGTTGTACGGAAGCAAGAAAGGCGAAGAGGAGCTCATGAACAGCGCCCTCAACAGCACCTTGAGCCGGACCATCAACACCTCGCTCTCAACCTTTGTGGTGTTGTTGACCATCTTCCTCTTCGGAGGCGACAACATCAAAGGCTTTGTCTTCGCCCTCATGGTGGGTGTTGTCGTGGGAACCTACTCTTCCATCTTCATCGCCACGCCAAGCGTGCTGGACTTTAGCAAGCGTGCCACGACCTGAAGGCATCCGACAAAGAAATTCAAAAACCAGCCCTTCAGGGTTGGTTTTTTTTTGTCCCAATGCCCCTTGATTTTCAGGAACTTAAGCTGTGGCTTCGCTCAGCCTCATCTTATCTTTAAGCAGAATTATCTGCAATAATGAAAGCTTCGTCGACAAAATGTTGTAAATTTATTATGTAATCATCTTATCTGTCCGTCAAATGACAATTCACAACTGCCATATGAACAATGCCCTGGCATGCTTTTCTGGCCCGTTGCGCACCCCTGCGCTGGCAACGCTGTTGCTGGTGGTTGGGTTTGTTTCGATCACCCCGGACACGGCCTTTGGCCAAACAACCCCTGGATGCACCGACGACAGCGCTGCCAACTTTGACCCAGCGGCCACAGAGGACGACGGTTCCTGTGTGTTCAATCCGTGCTTCAACACGACAGCTTGCAACTTCGACCCAGAGTTGGAATGGAACGAGGGTCCTTGTGTGATCGCGGACGAGGGTTACGATTGCGACGGCAACTGCCTGGCCGACGACAACAACAACGGCATTTGTGATGCGTTGGAGCAAGGGGGGTGTACCGATTCCAGCGCATGCAACTACGACGCCACGGCCACGTTCGACGACGGCACATGCGACTATGAGAGCTGCCCGGTGTTTGGATGCACACAGCCCTTCGCGTGCAATTTCAACTCCAATGCCGTGTACAACAACGGCTCGTGCGACTTCACGTCTTGCGCAGGGTGCACTCTGTCTTCGGCATGCAACTACGATCCTGAAGCCACATTCAACAACGGCTCGTGCGATTTCATCTCATGTCGCGGTTGCACAGACCCAGGCGCGTCAAACTACGATCCCGACGCTCTGATTGACGACGGCTCGTGCGAGATCTTGGGCTGCACCAACTCCGGCGCCTGCAACTTCGACATCGACGCCACAGTCAACGACGGCAGCTGCGACTTCTTGAGCTGCTTGCCTTCAGGATGCCTTTTGACTGCGGCGTGCAACTACGACCCCACCGCACTCGTGGCTGGCGGCGAATGCATTTTCCCTGAAGACGGGTACGACTGCGACGGCAACTGTCTGAGTGACACCGACGGCGACGGCGTGTGCAACCCCTTCGAGGTGTCAGGCTGTGACGACCCCAGCGCGTTCAACTACAACCCCCTTGCCACCGAAAACAACGGTTCCTGTATGGCTGTGACCTTGGGGTGTTTGGATGCCTCGGCCTGCAACTATGCGCCTTTGGCCAATACAGACGACGGATCTTGCGACTTCGAGTCGTGCGTGGGATGCATCCAATTCTTTGCGTGCAACTTTGACCCCGACGCCACGGTTTCCAGCGGTGAATGTGTGTTCACTGAATTTGGATACGACTGCGACGGCGAATGCTTGATTGACTCCGACGGCGACGGCGTCTGCAACCAGTTTGAGGTGAACGGATGCACGGACGAAACCGCATTGAACTACGACCCTGATGCCACAGACGACAACGGATCTTGCGTGGCTGTGGTCTCCGGATGCAGCAGCCCAGGGGCGTGCAACTACGATTCTTCGGTGAACTCGGACGACGGTTCTTGCGAATCGGTGTCCTGCCTGGGATGCATCATTTCCACCGCATGCAACTTTGACCCTGAAGCCACCCAAGACGACGGTTCATGTGATTTCTTGTCCTGCTTGGGCTTGGGCTGCACACTGGAGGCCGCATGCAACTTTGACGAGGAAGCCCTTGTGAACGACGGCAGCTGTGAATTTGAATCTTGCCAAGGGTGTCAGACTGAAGGTGCCTGCAACTACGATCCGGCAGCCACCCTGGTGGGGTCTTGCGAATACACTTCCTGCGCAGGTTGCATGGACCCGGTAGCATTCAACTACGACGAGGACGCCACCATTGCCGGAGCCTGCGTGTACGCGGGGTGCACGATTTTCTATGCATGCAACTACGACGCCACCGCCACCGTGGACGATGGCAGCTGCGACCTCGAATCTTGCGCTGGGTGTCAGATCGCGGAGGCGTGCAACTACGACCCTGACGCCACACTCTCTGGAGATTGCACGTTCCTTGTAGAAGGGTATGACTGCTTAGGCAACTGTCTGAATGACACCGACGGCGACGAAGTTTGCGACGAGTTTGAAGTGGAGGGCTGTGACGACAACGAGGCCTTGAACTTTGACGAAGGGGCCACTGAAAACGATGGCACCTGCGTCTATCCGGTGCCCGGTTGCACGGATTTGACGGCCTGCAACTTCGACGACATGGCCACCGCGGACGACGGCTCATGCGAGTACACTTCGTGCGCGGGCTGTCAGAATCCCGATGGCTGCGACTACGATGCAACTGCGTTGTACGTCGCGCCCTGTGTGTTCCCAGAATTCGGGTACAACTGCGACGGCTCGTGCATCAACCCCTCGATTTACACCTATTTAGATGGTGACAACGCCGGCGAAGTGATTTGTGAGGAATTCGTGACGTTGGGTTGCACGGACACCAATGCGTGCAACTACCAGGAAGACGCCAACGCGAACAACGGATCTTGCGAGTACCTCAGCTGCTTGGTGTTCGATTGCACGAACGACCAAGCCTGCAACTACAACCCGCTGGCGGACTACGACAACGGCAGTTGCGAATTCAGCTCGTGCGCTGGGTGCACCTTGGAGGGCGCGTGCAACTACAATTCAGAAGCCACAATCTCCGCATTTTGTGACTTTACGAGCTGCGTAGGTTGCACCGAAGAAGGTGCGGACAATTACGATCCAGAAGCCACCATCGAAGGGGCGTGTGTCTTCACGGGCTGCACCGCCCCGACGGCATGCAACTACGACCCTCAAGCCAACACCGACAATGAGAGCTGCGAATACTTTTCGTGCGTGGGGTGCTTGAACGAAGACGCCTGCAACTACGAACCTACCGCGTTGTACAATGGCGGGTGTGTCTATGTCGTACCTGGCTTCGACTGCGACGGTGCGTGCTTGGACGACGACGACGATGGGGTGTGCAACTTTCATGAAGTGGAAGGCTGCACGAATCCTGAAGCCTTCAACTACGACCCGCTTGCCACCGACGACGACGATTCCTGTGAAGCTGTCATCGAAGGCTGCGCCCTCCTAGGAGCGTGCAATTTCGACGACGACGCCAACGTGGACGATGGGTCATGTGAGTTTGTGTCGTGCTCAGGATGCCTTTCCAGCTCTGCATGCAACTACAATCCAGAAGCGGTTTACGCGGCGGAATGCATCTACCCTGAGGAAGGGTACGACTGTGAGGGTGTGTGCTTGAGCGACGTGGACGGCGACGGCTTGTGCGATCCTTTCGAAACGGCAGGCTGCACACTCCTCTACGCGTGCAACTTCAACCCATTTGTGACGGAGGACGACGGAAGTTGTGACTTCAGCTGCGTGGGATGCACCAACCCCAACGCGTGCAATTACGACCCGTCCTTCACCATCGACGACGGTTCATGCGATTACCTGTCGTGCCTGGTGTTTGGGTGTTCCAACCCTGTGGCATGCAATTACGATGAGGAGGTGAACTTCGACAACGGCTCGTGCGAATTCACAACCTGCCAAGGCTGCACGAATCCAGGCGCATGCAACTTCGATCCCAACGCCACCATTGATGGGGCGTGCGATTTCACAAGCTGTGTGGGGTGTACGGACGCCGATGCAGACAACTACAACCCTGAAGCAACCATCGATTCCGGCTGTGAATACCTCGGATGCACAAACCCTGTGGCGTGCAACTACGACCCTGCGGCCAACGTGGACGACGATTCGTGCGAGTTCGAATCGTGCGTGGGCTGTTTGAACGAAGAGGCATGCAACTACGACGAGGATGCCATCTACATTGGGTTTTGCGAATTCCCGGACAACGGGTTCGATTGCGACGGCGTGTGCTTGGACGACGATGATGACGGCGTGTGCAACTTGGATGAAGTGTCAGGATGCACCGACCCCGACGCCATCAATTTCAACACCCTGGCCACCGACGACGACGGTTCGTGCATCGAGGCGGTGCATGGCTGCGTGATCGAAGGGGCGTGCAACTACAATCCCTTCGCCAACCAGGACGACGGAAGTTGCGAATTTGCGTCGTGCACGGGTTGTTTGACCCCCGGTGCGTGCAACTACGACCCCGACGCCATCTACCCTGGAGCATGTGACTTCGTGACGTGCGCGGGTTGCACCGACGCCTGTGCGTGCAACTACGACGCCACGGCCACCTTCGACGACGGCACATGCGACTACGAATCGTGCATGGGCTGCATTTACCCAGGGGCACTCAACTTCAATGCGACGGCCACCCAAGACAACGGACTTTGCCTGTTTGAGGGATGTTTGGATCCGAATTTTCCCAACTACAACCCCTCTGCCAACAGCAACTTTGACGACTTGTGCACCAACGTGCCAGCAAGTGCCGATTTCAATGGCGACGGCATGGTGCAGTTGGAAGACCTCATCATCTTCTTGAACGTTTACAACACGTTTGCGCCGTTCATGGACGCCAGTGGTCAGCCCTTTGGTTGCGAAGTGGAACCCATCGCCAACGACATCTTGTTGGCCACGGTGTCGCCTTGTGAGGGAGAAGGTTGTTGCGGCGTGGAAGGCTGCAAGTACCCGACCGCCATCAACTACGATCCAGCGGCAACCCACGACGAAGGTGTGTGCCTCTTCCCGGGATGCATGGACGAAGCGGCGTTGAACTACGATGTCATCGCAAACGTGGACAACGGCTCGTGCACGTACACACCTTGCCCGGACTTCAACGGGGACGAACTGGTTCAAATTGTCGACCTGATGAACTTCCTCCTCCTGTGGGGATCGACGAACTGACACCGGTCAGACTGACGTACTTTTGCCCTTCATGGGCGCGACTGAACTTGTTTTCATCTTCGTGGTGTACCTCTTGCTCTTTGGGGCAAAAAGCATCCCCTCTCTGGCCAAAACCATGGGGGAAGCTGTGCGCACCTTCCGCAACGCCACAGAGGACATCCAACGCGAAATTCTCGCGGAGGACCGCCCCAAACGAGATTCCCAAGACTTCTCCAACGTAAAACAGTCCAAGGGAAAGGCAGACGACGAGCCGCAAGCCAACATGGGCGACGGCCCCATGAACAACCCGATCCCCTCATGATGTGGCTGTGGTTTTTGGGCGGGCTCGTGATTCTCGTTGTGGGTGGAGAATTTCTGGTGCAAGGGGCTTCTGCTTTGGCGCTCAAAGCCAACATCCCTCCCCTGCTCGTGGGACTGACCGTGGTGGCGTTTGGCACCAGCACACCTGAATTGTTTGCCTCTCTGCAAGCCATGGCGGCTGGGGATGGCTCCATCGCCATCGGCAACGTGTTGGGGTCGAATGTGGCCAACCTGGGCTTGGCCCTGGGGCTGACCGCCATCGTGAGTCCTGTGGCCGTGAAATGGGCCGACTTGAAAATGCACTGGTGGGTCATGATTGGCGCGTCGTTGGTGTTCTTGGCCTCGGTGTGGGACCTCGTCATTTCTCCACGTGAAGGTGTGGTGTTGTTTGCTGGAGCTCTGCTGTACTTGGGGGGACAACTCCTTCGGGCACGTCACCACGCCGATTCTGCACAAACCAAAGACGCGGTGGAGGACATGATGGAGGACATGGGCGACGCAGGCAAGTCGTACGGCACCTTGGCTGGCCTCTTGGCCCTCGGTTTTGTGGGGCTCTATTTCGGGTCCGAAGCGTTCATCCGGGGGGCCCAAGACATCGCCTTGAGCTGGGGAATCAGCACCCACGTGGTTGGGGTGACGGTCGTGGCGTTTGGGACAAGTGTCCCTGAAATCGTCGCCTCCCTGACTGCGGCGCTGAGGGGCAACGGCCCCTTGAGCATGGGCAACCTCGTGGGATCCAACATCCTGAACATCTTCCTCGTGCTTGGCGCCACGGCGACCGCCGGAGGCATCGAAGCCAGCCCTGTTGTGCCGGACCACGACATTTGGTGGATGGTCGGGGCAGCCCTCATCTTGGCGCCGATGGTGTGGCTGGGCAAAGGCCAAATTGGCCGGATCGCAGGCGGCCTGTACGTGGCGATCTACGCCGCCTACATTTGGCTCGTGGTGCTTCATGGCTGAGCTCTGGTCCCAAGCGCGACGGGTCGTGTTGGAAGAAGACCTTCACGGCCAAAAGGCTTCCTGTTGGACTCAACCTCAGGCGTTTGAGCACCTCGACTTGGCCAAATGGTGGGACTGGGTCGGAAAGGCGGGCCAGGGTTGGTCGCAGAACGACATTCGGGTGTTCGGGCGGTGGCACAAGGAGCCTCGGCTGACCGCATGGTGGGGCCCGGCGTACGCCTACGCCTCGGTGCAATGGCCCGCACGGCCGTTGGAAGGCGCCATCGCCGACCTCACGGCCGAGGTGGGCCGGGCCGCGGGCTTCGACTTCAACGCCGTCTTGGTGAACGGCTACCGCAACGGCCAAGACGCGATGGGATGGCACCGAGACAACGAGAAGGAGATTGACACGTCCTGCATCGCCAGCCTCAGCCTAGGCGCGCATCGCACCTTCAAAGTCCGAGATCGCCGAACCAAAGGGGTGGTGAACCTCGAACTGGGACACGGCGACTTGCTGGTCATGGAGCACCTGCAAGACGTGCACGAACACAGCGTACCCAAGCGTGCGAGGGTGCACGAACCCCGCCTGAATTTCACGTTCCGACGTTTGGTCTGAGCGTTACCTTCGCACCATGTCTGTGCACAAAGAAGCCAAGCGCATCACCACCCAGGTGGTCCACGAAATGAAGCAAAGCGGGGAGAAAATCGCCATGCTGACCGCGTACGACTACACCATGGCCACCGTGGTGGACCAAGCGGGGGTGGACATCATCCTCGTGGGCGACAGCGCCTCCAACGTGATGGCGGGCCACGAGACCACCTTGCCCATCACCTTGGACCAAATGATTTACCATGCCCAAGCCGTGGTGCGGGCTGCAAAGCGTGCGTTGGTGGTGGTGGACCTTCCCTTTGGGACTTACCAAGGGAACTCGAAAGAGGCGCTCAACAGCGCCATTCGAATCATGAAAGAAAGTGGCGCCCATGCGGTGAAGCTGGAGGGTGGACGTGAGGTGAAGGAAAGCATTGAGCGCATCTTGTCTGCTGGCATTCCCGTGATGGGCCACTTGGGGTTGACCCCACAGTCCATCTACAAGTTTGGCACCTACACCGTGCGCGCCAAGGAGGAAAAAGAGGCCCTACATCTGAAGGAAGATGCCCAAATGTTGAACGACATCGGCTGCTTCAGCATCGTGTTTGAAAAGATCCCCGCGAAACTCGCCGCCGACGTGACCGCCGCAGTGGACTGCCCCACCATCGGGATTGGCGCCGGCGCCGAGTGCGACGGCCAGGTCCTCGTCTTGCACGACATGCTCGGCATCACCCAGGCCTTCTCCCCTCGCTTCTTGCGCCGGTACGGAGATCTCGGAGACCAAATGTTCAGCGCCATCCGCCAATACGTGACGGACGTGCGCGCGGTGGACTTCCCGAACGAATCGGAGCAGTACTGATGGCCCATGGCGACGCCCCACAAGGCCGCCGAAACGATGGGGCCTTCCACCGGTTTGTCAAGAAACCCAAGTCCCCAATTGTCCACAGCACCAAGGACAACCTCCAGGTGCTGTACGAGGACAACCACATCGTGGCCGTGAACAAACGCAGCGGCGACGTCGTCCAGGGCAGCGGGACGGGCGAAGCCAGCCTGTGCGAGGTGGTCGCCCAGTACGTTGCCCAGAAATACAACAAGCCAGGCAAGGCTTACATCGGGACCGTCCACCGGTTGGACCGGCCCGTCTCGGGGGTGATTTTGTACGCCCGAACGAGCAAGGCCCACAAGCGTTTGAGCACCATGTTTCGCCACCGCGAAATGCAGAAGACGTATTGGGCGGTGGTCAAGCCCGCGCCCCCCAAGACGGAGGGTCACGTGATCAATTTTTTGGCCAAAAACGACAAGCTCAACAAGAGCTTCGCGCACGACAAGCCGGCGGACAACCGCAAAGAATGCGAGCTGATGTACGAGCTCAAAGGCAAGTCGGACCACTACGCGTTTGTGGAAGTGCTCCCAAAAACAGGGCGGCACCACCAAATCCGCGCCACCATGGCCCAGCTGGGTTGCCCCATCAAAGGGGACGTCAAATACGGTGCGCGACGCACCAACGACAACGCGTCCATCCACCTGCATGCCAGGCGCATCGACTTCATCCATCCCGTCAAGCGGGAAACGATCTCCATCCTGGCCCCACCACCTGACGATGTGCTTTGGGACGCCTTCGTGTCGCTTGAGCGTGGCATGCGTTGACAAGTTTTGGATTCGGACGTGACCCTGGGTGCACGGCGGGCAGGGGGCGTCGGTTATTTTTGGTCTCCATTGTTCCCTGGGGAACGAACTTGACGAATCTCTGAACGACTACTTACCATGAGTGCTCCTGAACATCACCGTTGCTTGATCGTGGGCTCTGGCCCTGCAGGCTACACCGCCGCCATCTATGCCGCCCGCGCGGACATGAAACCTGTCTTGTACCAGGGCCAACAACCTGGCGGTCAACTGACCGAAACCACCGAGGTGGACAACTTCCCAGGCTACCCCGCCGGGATCAACGGGCCTCAAATGATGAAGGACCTCGAGGACCAGGCCAAGCGGTTCGACACCGACGTGCGCTACGGTTGGGTGACCAAAGTGGACTTCAGCGGCCCCGTGCACAAAGTTTGGGTGGGCGACAATCAAGAAACCGAACTCCATGCCGACAGCGTGATCATCAGCACCGGCGCCTCGGCCAAGTGGCTGGGCCTTGAAAGCGAATTGCGTTTGCGCGATGCAGGGGGCGGCGTGAGCGCGTGCGCGGTGTGCGACGGCTTCTTCTACCGCAACCAAGAGGTGGTCATCGTTGGGGCCGGCGACAGCGCCTGCGAAGAAGCCAGCTACCTCGCCAAGCTCTGCACCAAGGTGACCATGCTCGTGCGCCGCGACGAGATGCGCGCGTCCAAGGCCATGCAGCACCGCGTGAAGAACATGGAGAACATCGAGATCCTCTTCAACACCGAAACCGTCGAGGTGCTCGGCGCCGAAGCTGTGGAAGGCGTGAAAGTCCGCAACAACGTGAGCGGTGAAGAGCACACCGTTCCCGCAACCGGGTTCTTTGTGGCCATTGGACACAAGCCCAACACCGACGTCTTCGCCGACTTCATAACCCTGGACGACCAAGGATACATCGTGAACGCCGAGCCAGGCACGAGCAAAACGAACGTGGAAGGTGTCTTTGTCAGCGGAGACGCCGCGGACAAAGTCTACCGCCAAGCGGTTACCGCGGCAGGCACAGGGTGCATGGCCGCCCTGGATGCCGAGCGCTACCTCGCCGAGAAAGGCATCCACTGATGCAACGTTGGCCCACCCTTCCTCTCCTTGGATGGTGCGCCTTGATGGCCTGTGGTGAGGGAGTGACGTCGGAAGACAGCCTGCCAAGGTCAAGCGGCGACATCGCCGAGGCGGTGGAGGATTCAATCCCGGACGTGAGAATCCCCCCGCTGAGGGAACTCATGGGCAGGGTCTCCCCTGCCCGGGACTCGGCCTTCGCCCCGATCCCGCCCGAACTCTGCAGCCGCGACGGCATGCTTCTGCGTCGCGAGGCGCGGGACGCGTTCATGCACATGCACGAGGCTGCGGCCGCCGAAGGGATTTCGCTGACGGCCCTGAGCGCGACCAGGACGTTTGGTCACCAGGCGTCGATTTGGAACCGAAAGTGGAACGGAGCTCAGCGCATGGGCATGGCGCCAGTTGACCGTGCACTTGACATCCTGCGGTTCAGTTCCATGCCGGGGAGCAGCAGACACCACTGGGGCACGGACGTGGACATGCACAGCCTGGATCCTGCGGACTTTGAACAAGGCGAAGGGGCACGGACCTTGGCGTGGCTACGCACCCACGCGGAGGACTTTGGGTTTGTGGAAGTGTACACCCCTGACGCCGGCCGGTCTGGGTACCAGCCTGAAGCTTGGCATTGGAGCTACGCGCCGTTGTCCGTGCCATTTTTGAAGGCCCTGAACGAAGCCTCGCCAGACGAAAAGCGTGCTGTGTTTGAAGGCTTCGACGGCGCATTCCTCGCGGACAGCGTGGACATCCTGGGGCGCTACGTCAACGGGGTGTCGGCCGAGGCCGAGGGCCGCTGAGCCTGCAGCGCGCTTTGCTGTACCTTCTGGGCTCAACCTTTCGACATGACATCTTCTCAGTTTGGGGCCCACACAGGCCCCTGGATTCGGCTTGGCATTCTGGCGTATTGGACGCTGTTTTGGTTCTTCAACGTGATCGACAAAGTCGTTGGCGGCGCCCACTTTCTGTGGGTGGGGCGCGATCGCTTTGCGCAATTCCAGAAGTACTTCGCGTCGGCCGGCTTGCCCGCGCCATGGGTGGCCGACCTGGGCTTGGTGGTTGCGGCGGCGTTGGAAGTGTTCGCGCTGGTCTTTTTCGCAGGCGCCACCCTTCACTTCCTCAAGCGCCGAGACGCGGCGTCGCACACGTGGTTCCTCGCGGGCACGGTCACCACCCTGGCCACGTTCACCTTCTTCTCCATTGGAGACCACCTTTTTGGCGACCGCTTTGAACTGCTGGAACACACCCTTTTTTGGTGCATCAGCCTAATGTCGTGGGCGGCCTTTCACTGGCTGAACTCTGAAGCGCTTGCCCCCGCCCCACTCACCCAAGCCCAAACCTGGGGCACCTTGCTGCTCGCCGTCGTCTTGGTGTCTGCCACAACGGGGTCCATCTTCAAGTACAACACCGACCACTTCAGCCGACGCACCGCGCCTCTGAATGCCGTGGAGGTCGGAGACCATCTGTACAAGGTGTCGTTCCCCTTCCTGGGCGGAAGCACCGTGTTTGAGGAAACCCTGCGCATGTTCAAGGACGCCCATCCCAATGAACGCATCGACCACATCTACACCGTCCCCAACCCTCTCCGTCTGAAAAAGGCGGACGCGTTGATTTTCTACATCGCCACCGAAGACGCCGCCTCATGAATGCCCCACGCCTCCTCCGCTCGTCCATTGTCGGATTCTGGACCTTGTTCTGGGGCCTCAGCGTCGTCGACAAGGTGGTCCCTGACGTCCACCCGTTTTGGGTGGGCAAAGACTTCTTCGCCCTGTTTGTCAAATTCTTCGCCTCGCTGGGTTTGAAGGATCCGCTCTTCGCGACTGTGGCCTTGGCTGGGGTCTCCGGACTCGAGGCCTTGAGCTTCGTGCTCTACCTGATCGCCGCCATGCACGTGGTGCGTCAAGACCAGGACCGCGCCAACACGTGGTTCTTCCGCGCCGTGTCGGGGTCCATGACGCTGTTTGCGCTGTTCTCCATCGCAGACCAAACCTTCGGCGACCGCTTCCAACTCCTGGAGCACGGCCTCTTCTGGCTGGTCCTCCTCGCGTCGTGGGGAATGTTCCGCATGCTTTCTCAACATCCTGCCGGCGCTGCACCGAGCCTCATGTCCACGCCGGGAGCGCGCCTGGCTGTGGGCACCGGAGTGGCCCTCACCTTGGTGGCGACGTGGTCCATTCGGTCGTTCAGTCACGACACCATGCACTTGGGCACGGCACCCGTCGAAGCCATCGAGGTGGTTGAGGACGTCTGGAAATTTGACTTTCCTTTCCTCGCGGACAAGGACACGTGGGAAGCCACAGTCGACAAGTTCAAGACCCTCCACCCTGAACTGGACATCACCTACATGTACACAGGGCCTTCGGAGCTGAACACCAAAAAGAAAACCCATCTCCTGCTTTATGTCTTCACCCGGGAGAAGGCGACGATCGAATGAGGGGCAACAATCTTGCAGGACGATGTTTTTTTTGCGTTTGTCGAAAAAAAGTGTGTGTTGGTCGAGGAAGTTTGGGTTATTCAGAGTTATATTGCGTCCACGAGAACGAAAATCTGTCCGTATGAACCTCTTCAACAAATCTTTGAAAGCTGCAGTCTTGGGCTGTTGCGCTTTCTTGTTTGGCCTCCAGTCGTGGGGTCAGTACAGCATGTCTATTGACGCTTCAGATCCAGCAGGTCCAGATACCCCTGGCACTGTTTACCGCCTCTACATCGAAGCTAATGACCCCACTGACAAATTGTCTGCGGTGTTTGGCAACGACCAAGACCACCTGAAGTTTTCGACACCCGAAGGCATCTACAACAACGCTTTCAACAGCTCGTGGAATGCATCGGGCATCAACCCTGCGCTTTTGCCTGTTTTCCCAGATTTGGCGGACGACAGCTACGCCACCATTGGATTGGATGGACCAGCGGCTAACGTCCCTGGTGCGGAGGATCCCTCGTTGGTTCAGGATGCGGCGCTGTCCCCTTCTGTCAGCGGCTACTTCCAGGCCGGCGGTACGGAATTGAACGTCAACACCCTCACGGGTGCTTCTTGGTACGTGCTCAACACGGCGTCCAACGC
>MDTB01070833.1_pt1 | contig 29580 bp, 37 predicted proteins | sample 811161 | NCBI WGS metagenome assembly MDTB01 (sample SAMN05326650, study PRJNA326480) | marine metagenome | isolation source: seawater | place: Mediterranean Sea | collected 2009
AATTGTTTTTATAGGTTTAAAATCTGAGATGGATGAAAAGAATATTCGTGAGAGACTGGATGCTTGTTTGATAAAGAACTATCTTAAAGATCCCAATTCATATCATAAAGCCATTGATCCCTTTCCAGTATGGTTTCAGAAAGTAGCTTAAATTAGTAAACTTGTTCTTTTCCCTGTTTCTCCGTCACTATAAGTGGTAATACAACATAAATGAAAGTTTTAGAACATTTAGCCTATGGGAGAGGTATTTTATTAGCAATCGTCCTTATAGCTGCTATACTTTATTGGTTTTCTAAAAAAAAGAAGTGAACTATATCAATAACTTAGAAAGAATAATATGACAAACATATTTTTATTCAATAATCTGACAAACTAATGTTTTCCTGGCCTGAATTTCTGTCAGGATTTTTTTTAAATAAAATCTGACCTTCTCCATTTATCTCAAAACTTTATCCCTCACATTTAATTTCTCAACCTGAAACAGTTCTGAAATCTTTTGTGTAGTCTCTTAGTTTATTTATGATTCTTTCTCGCTGTATTTTAGACGAGTTAGCTAACAAATTCACTAATAGAGAATGAAATTTGTTTAGTGAGCCCTCAGAGAAAGCCTTATATGATTGATTGGTAATCAAATGTCCTTCTAACAAAAGTTTATTAAGAAAAATCGTTAACTCTTTTTCACTTGGTTGAGTTCTAAGAAATCTAATAAAAACCTTTTGGCGTAGTGTCCGGTTATGCAAGCGAACCCTTGAATCACCCATGGTTACTCGAGCATGTTTTTCGAGAAGAATTACTTGTGAATCTTTTAAGTCACCAAAAAAACGCTCGAAATTAGAGGTTAACCTCTCCAAACGCTCCTCGTACAAAACATCTCCAGGTTTTGAAAGTTCTATTATGCGCTCTTGTCTTCGAATCAGCATTCTGTTTTTCATGAATTCGATAGATTCAGATGTTTGGTGATTTATAATGAACTTTGAGGCATAAGGGACTAATCCACTCACCGTTTCCTCTATTAAAAACCTTCCGTTAGACAGGAGTTTGTTAATATCATCAGCACCATACTCATCTTTCTGTAGCTTATCAGCTATATTATTAAGATAATCCGCGTATCTTGGTAACATTGATGTCCGATGCCAATTTACCATCTCAGAAACCTGTTTATTTAACAAGACTTTTTCATCTTCATCTAGTTTAAGGAAATAGGTAATCTCATCTTTAACAAACTCGTCAACAAATGTGTAAATAAAACGTGTACTAGAACAAGTTACGACTAAGGAAATTAATCCCATTAAAATTACAATACGATAAGTAATACGTGATTGAGATAATATTTTCATTGTTTTCGAGTTTACCGCGCATTTAAATTAAAGTCAGTAGTAAAAGCAGTATTTCATTGGGTTTACAGGCTTTTCTCAATAGTCTTTATCTTTTCAACAGTAACTATAAAAAATGGTTTTCGTTGCTTTTAGTTAAATAATTTTATAATGTAAGTGTCTCATTAAATTGACAGGTCAAAAATATTTTGAAGATATCTAACACTAGGTTGAACGAGCTGATTTAAAGTTACTTATGATGGTGAGAAAAAAAAACCTTTGAAGGAGTTTTCTTGCTAGTGCCTATGCTTTTGGAATAGCTGCTGAATTCGCTCTTTTTTTATTTTGATAAAAGGGTTTGATATTTAAATTCTTTGTTTTAGATTAAATTAAATATGAAAATTAAAATTATTTCTTTTTTTACTATTTTTTTCACATTATTTTTTTCTAATTCTTCGGTTGGCTTAGATTCTCCGAACCATCTTGTAAAAGCTAAGGTGCTGTTTAATGAAATATATGACATAAATATTTCTGAGGGGCAGTACAAGGTTTCTGTAGAACTTTTGCTTTCATGGGATGGTGATATTGATCTATTCCTTAAAAAATTTAGTGATAATGTTGTGCATGGAGAAAAACTTGACAATTTTCTTAAAGAAATTTGGTATCCTGAATTCTTAATATTTAACGCTGAGAACCCAAGAACTACTCATTACCAAACATTAAATGTTTATGATGGAAAATTTCAACTTTTTGAAAGATTTGAATCTGAATTAACTATTGATGCAGATATGCCACAATACCCGTTTGGTAACTTAAATTTAAACATGGATATCTTAGCTTTTTCAGGTAACGTTAACCTAATGGAATTTGTACCGGAAGAAATAATTATTGGGCACAACAATGATCAAGATTTTAACCATAAAGTTATAAAAGGAAACTGGGAGTTAGATGAGAAAAAAATAAGAGCATCTCAAATGAAAAGCTTAAATCATGGCGGAGAGAGATTTTCTGTTTTGATTTCAAATATTAATGTAAAACATAACTTTGTAAACTCTCTCTTCATTGTTTTATTTCCGCTATTTTCTATCGTGATTTTATCCTTAGTTATTAATAACTATTGCCCTATGAAGTTTGATGGGAGTGCTGATTGGAGAATTGGAGGGCAAATGACCTTATTTTTGATTGTTCCAGCTTTAAAGTTTGCATTATCATCTGAGTTGCCTGTAACTCATTATCTAAATTTTACTGATTTAATTTTTATCTGGGCTACCTTGATTATTTCTTTTGGTTTAATCCTTGGAATACTTGGAAATTATTATGTACTTAAAAAGGACGTAAACCGACTCAATCTCTCTGAATCATTAGCTCAAAAATTTCTTCCTATATCAGCTCCTCTCATATTTGCCGCCATTTTATTTTATGTATTTATATAACTAAATAAATATATCTAATTTGAATCACCTTTAATTTTTTAATTTTTCTTAATAGAAAATATTCACAGCAATAAAAGCAAAGAAAAAGCCTATAAGATAAATAGTTGAAGAAATTATAAGAATAATTGAATTTCTATTTCTTAATTTTAGACACATCTTTGCCTTAACTGGGTCTGTAGGACAAGGTGCATTTCTCCCATTCCAAAATAAACAAAAAGAAACTAACAAAAATAGACCAGCTATAGAAAAGGTTTGTATCTTGTACTTAGAAACTACAAGTAACCATGGAAATATACTCATTAAACTAACCATTGATGCTCCCATTCCTAGTGCTACTAACAATGTTGGTAGAGCACAACAAATTAAAGTGCCTACACTTGTAAATAAACTTAAGAACGATGAGAAAAACTGTTTAAATAGGTTATCTATCACGTCGTATCTCCCTAATATCATAGCCAGAATCAGTAATTACTTTTGTTATTGTATCATTATTCAAGCTCTTACCTTTTTTTAAATTAATAGTAATCAACATTTTTTCTAAATTAACATTGATACTTTTTACCGATTCTTTTTTACTAAAAAGCTTTTCAATTGAACGTGCGCAGAAGTCGCATACCAGTCCGTTAACAGAAATACTCAGTACTTCATTTTCTATTTTTTCTTGAGATTTGGTATCCTTAAAAGTTATTTTTGTAAAAAAAAGTAAGATTATTATTATAAAAAATTTCATTTCTGTTCTCCTAAAATCTCTTTATAAAATTAAACATAAATTCTTTATAGTTGGTAAGCCCAGCTTCAGCTAAATAGTCACCTTTAAACATTCTTAACATGGGTGTATAAATTATTTTATTTTTGGTTTTAGACATATTTTCAACTTGAAGCATTAACCAAGTATGTAAGTCTCCATAATCTCCAACATAAGGTGCAAAACCAATACGAGCTTTTTGCAAAAAAAAAGAATTAATTGAAGAATTATAATTTATCCTGTTTAGGTAACTGATGTAATATTTTCTATTTTCCCAGTCTATTGAGACACCAGAAAATAAGTTAGGCTCAAGTTTATTATTATGACTTTTATAGTCGCTCATGGCAAAACCAGCACCACTTTTGAGATAAAAATTTGCTTGTGATTTTGGCGTGTTAAAACGTTTAATCAAATAATTTAGTTGTGTTCCGTGAAACTGCCATTCTTTTTTTCGCCAATATTCTCCTCTGTAACCTAAAGAATATTTTACTGAAGGACTTAAATGAAGATGAATACTATGTCTATTGAAATCATTCATTTGCATGATTGTCCATCCACCTGGGTATGAAATTGGTCTTGCAATAGCAGATTTAATAAAAAACAAAGTAATTAAAAAAAACCAACTTAAAAATTGCTTATTCATTATTTTCTCCTAATAATAATTTATTAAAAAATCGTTTGTTTTCTCGGTTTAACAAAAGCTATTAAGAGATTTTTTTTGGAGGCGGATCTTTAACTTTTTTGTTTATTGAATAATGTTTAATTATAAATTCAAAATTAAACTTAGAAATATTTAAGATCGAGGAAGAAGATACAACATTAGATAAAAGCTGTGTTAAATAACAGTCGCATTCAAAACATAAATTTTTGCTTTTTTCCTCTTTAGTACTACCGTGACAAGAGTCATTTTCAATTTCAAACTTTTTATCAATATTTATCTTTGCGTTATGACTTTCTGCACATAATGAAAATGATTTACTTAATACTGAAGTACTTAAAAAACTTGTAATAGACAAAGTAATTAAGAGAAATTTAAGAAGTTTCATCTAATTAACTTAAGTTATTGAAATCTTACTATCAAGTATAAATTACATTTTTGCTATTTAAAAATTCTGAGATATTTTCCACTTTAATGGGTTACCATTACCGAAAATATTAGAGACATACTTATCGTTTTGATTTAAAGGTAAGTTAGATACTTCTCCTAAAGTTAAGTTTCCCGCAATTGTTCTTCTCTCTCCATTACATCTGAAGGGATTTACACTATGATTCAACCAACTTGGAAATATAAGAAACTTTCCCACCTCTGGATAGTATGTTTTGTTATTTGTTGGATGAAAGTCTAGAATATTTCCACTAGATTTACCGATAAAGTTGGTACATCCATCTTCTTTTCCTGACGCATTAAATAAGAAATCTTCATTGCTATTATTCATTTTTTTGGGGACCTTAGTCCATAATATAAATGACAACTTAGTGTTATGAATTGATGAATGATTATGAATTGGATTATAATCCCCAGCATATTGGTGTACTGACCATAAATCTATACATTTTGCTGATTTATATGGATTTCTAATATTAAAATTAATAAAATAATTTGAAGTGTAATTTTCTGCCATACATTCACCAAGTTTGCATATACTGTCAAAAATTTTGACTTCTCTAGTTAAGCTTAGCTGTTCTCCATTTTTAATTTGGCCAACTAACCTTCCCGAAGCTGAGACTTTTCTTTTATTGGTTAAAAGTAAATCAATTTCTTTGTTAACTAAATTGATAAAATCAACATCAATTTTTGATTCCATAATTGTGAAATCAATTGATGATTGTATTGTTGGCTTTGAAAACATTAAATATACATCGCAAATTTCATTCCAAGAATTGAATTTTTTTTTTAGTTTAAATAAAAAAAAACAAAAAAACATTTTTATAAGTGTTATATTATAACAATTGATATTAATAACCTTTTAATAAAACAAAATTCAAAATCATGACAAATTATAATATGGTTAAACAAAATTTATTTGATTTTAAAAATGATGATAAACAATTAAAAATCATAGCTAGGAAAATACCGAAAAATTCTGAAATTTTTTTTAATAAAGTATATAAATGCCTTAATTCAGTTTCTGGATTTGTTAAATATGATAATTCAAAACAAGACATACAAAAATTCCTCGATAAAATAATTACAAAAGATATTAAATGTGACCCCTTTTACAGAGTTTGGATAGATGACATGAGTAATTTATGTAAGCTATTTTGTAAATTTATTGGTGATAATAAGATAAGTTTTTGGGTTGGTACAGAAAGAGGGTGTAAACGTTATCATGTAGATATGGTTCCTTTTAGATTATTGGTAACTTATGCGGGACAAGGAACTGAGCTTTTGCCTGACTATGCTGCAAATAGAAGTGCATTCAGAGATGGTAAGTCTAATAAAGAAATTTTAAAATCTAAGTCAGCTTTAGAATATATTAATAAGTGGGATATTGCTATTTTTCGGGGAGGAGAAGACAGTATACTTCATCGCACACCTGATTCTGCATTAGAAAGTAAATCGTCAATTTTAATGCGTTTGGATAACCCATCTTTATTAGATGTAATTAAAAATAATAATCAAGTGGCATAATTACTCGTCCCCTTATCTTTTTTTAATACTTTTTTTCTCATTTATAAATTTATAAATCTTAGTGCACTCTATATACTAATTGTTATTAAAAAAATGCTTCTTAGGATTAGCTTATGAATCAAAATGAATTAATAAAAAATACTATCCAACACTATATTAATGGCGCAAAATCTGGGAAAGGTGAAGACATGAGACCAGCATTTCACGATGATGCCACAATTTTTGGTTATATTGGAGATAATTTATTTTCTGGACTAATACAAAAATTATATGACTGGAATGATAAAAATGGTCCTGCATCAGATATATCATGTGAATTTAAAAGTATTGATGTTGTCGAATCAATTGTCGCTGTTTGTTTAGAATCCAAGAACTGGACAGGATGCAATTTTACTGATTTTTTTAAACTTTTAAAAATTGTGGACAAATGGAAAATAATTAACAAAGTTTTTCATCTTCATAAGTAAATTTATTTAATTAAATTTTGCTTCACAAAGTTTTGATCCAGAAATTGCGTTGGTTACATTTTTTGAACGGCTGATGTGATTTAATGAACATTCTGCTATTTTCTTATCTTTCTGTAATGAAATAGAAGTTAGTTTATTACACCATTGAGTAATCAAGAAACCTAGGTTCTCATTTTTTAAGTCTCGAGAATATTTTTCTGTACAAACCAACGATTCAATGTCTTGTTTTCTAGACAAAGTAATGAAACGAGTAATTCGACATATCTTCCCAGAATTTTCAGAGCAGTGTCTTGTGGCCATATTATTAGCTGCACCTTGACTATCATTAGAACTTCCATAAGAAATAATACCATTTGGAGAGGTAGCTTCTGCAAAAAAGGTATCTCCATCCTCTGACCTTTCTTGTATAAAGGTATCCCAAGAATAAGTTCCATCCAATACAGTTGTACACGCAAGTGGTAACAGTGAAATTAAAGTATATAGTAAGAGGTTTTTTTTATTTCTTATAAGCATTTTTATAAGCAAAACAAAATTTAGAAAATGCCAAGAAAGTTACCTTTTCTTGGAAAGGCTTTAGTTTTCGTAATTCGACAAACTTTACCAGAGTTTTCAGAACAATGTCGTGTTGCCATGTTACTGGCTCCCCATTGACTGTCATTTGAACTACCAAATGAAACGCTACCGTCTGGTGAAGTGGCTTCTGCAAAAAAGAAATCACCGTTAGCTGATCTTTCTTGAATAAATTCTTCCCAAGTATAAGATCCATCTAATACAGTCGTACAAGAAAGTGTTAAAAAACAAATTAAAGTGTAAAAAAAGTTTTTTTTCATTTTATTATGCATTCTGAAAGGTTATTAATTATTATTATACTATATATCAATAACAAATAATATTAATGCTTTTAATATTTTTATTAAAAAATTAAATGGACATTCAAATTTATATTTTATTTGAAAAACTTATTTTAAGGATTATAGTTCAATAATGAAAATTTCAGATAGACCAGAATTTAAGAGTAAAAAACCTCCATTAACTTTTACAGAAAACGAAACTGTTTTTAATGCTGTGAAGGCAATGAAGAATGATAACTTTGGATCGGTTGTTATTACAGACAAAAACAATAAAGTTAAGGGTATTGTTACTGAAAGAGATTTACTTAAAAAGTTAATTCCAAATTCAATGAACCCTAAAACCACTAAGCTAAAACAAATAATGACTTCACCCGTCAAAGTGGCGAAAAGAGATGACAACCTTCTCACATGGTTAAGGCAAATGTCTAACGAAAGATTTAGACATGTACCAGTAGTTGATAAAGACGGTAAACTTATAAATGTAATGTCTCAGGGTGACTTTGTTTCGTACACGTGGCCTAATTTATTATATCAAGTAAAAGAAGTTGCAAAGGAAAACTACTTTAAAGCAAATCAAGTAGTATTAATTGTATTAAGTCTTTTAATTTATACAGTTGTCACAACTGTTCTTGCTATCAAATTAGTTTAGATATAATTTTTAAACTGCTGATTTTACAAGCTAAAACTTGTCCTCAGTATTAGCAATTTGATATACTTTATAAGCAGCGTCAAAGTTTATTAAAAAAATTATTAATCCTGCAATTAAGTCTGGCCAAATTGATGCATAAATCATAGTAGTAACACCCGCGGTAATAATTACAAAATTTGCTAAAACATCGTTTCTTGCTGAAAAAAAAGCTGCTTTTACTAAACTTTTATTGTTATCTTTAAACTTCATTAGAATAATTGTACATGTAATATTTGTTAGTAATGCTCCAAACCCAACCAGAGTTAACTTAAAAGCCTCAGGTGGGTATGGCCTAACTATTTGTTCCCATGCTGCCCATAATGCTGTTAAACCGGGTAAAAGAATAATAATAACTAATATTTTACTTAATTTTGGTCTAAAGGTTGGGCTAATCAAAAAAGAAAATAAAATAAGAAGATTAACAAAAGTGTCCTCAAGAAAATCAATTGAATCTGCAAATAGTGAAACTGAATTAATCTTTACAGCAGCTAATAATTCAATAAAGAAATAAATAAGGTTTAATAATGCTACAATTAATAAAGTTCGTCTAAAATGAATTATATCTGCAGATTTATTATTTTTACTCAAAGCTTACTTCTAAAATTTCTTTTTTATTTTTAAGTTTTTAAAAAAATACTGTTTGTATTTAAACTGTATTTTAATGAAGTTTTTGAAAATGGATCGCTAAAATTAAAAAAGTGAATAAAAATGAGAACAATCAATCCTGATAAGAAGAAATAATATAAAGTAGGTAAAATTGTTATTCTCATTATAACTCCCTCTTTACCAAGTAATCCAACGGTAGCCGATGCTGCTACTACATTATGAATAGCTATCATATTTCCAGCTGCAGCTCCTACACTTTGTGCTGCAACCATTAAGGTTCCAGATAAGCCCAATAAATTGGCTGTTTCGAATTGAAATTGACTAAGCATTAAATTGCTTACAGTATTTGAACCTGCAAGAAAGGCACCAATACCTCCAATTGTTGGTGCAAACATTGGGTAGATTTGGCCCATTACACTTGACATTCCCTGAGCCATAGCGATTGGCATACTTACTAAATCCTTAGTATTTATTCCAGAATTTATCATTATTCTTACAAGCGGTACTGTAAAAATTAGTACAAAACCAGCACCTAAAATTGTTTTAAATGAATCTACAAAAGCTTTTGAGATCTCGGCGAAACTCATTTTATGTAAAATAAAAGTTACCAGACATACCATCATTAATATTCCTCCTGGTAAATATAAAATTTGAAAACTGGCATTTATCTTTTCTTCATTAAGTATATTTATAAAATTAAAACTTACTGATTTAAGAAAATTCGTTAAGGGTTCATATGTTCTTGAAATTATAAGTACTAAAGCTAAAAAAATATATGGAAACCAAGCTTTTAAAGCACTAATTTTTTTTTGTGTTTTTCCAAGTGGCATTTCAATTGCTCCTTTCCATGAAATTGGCCAATTAGAAGAGGAAGGAAAATTCCAAGAGTCCTTTGGTATTAAAAATTTTCTTTTAATAGCAAAGGTAACAATTGCGAGCCCAACTAACCCTCCAATTATAGAAGGAAATTCTGGGCCTAGAAAAATACCAGTGATAACATATGGTATTGTAAAACTAAATGCTGAAAAAATTGCAAAAGGAAATATTGATATACCTTCTAACCATGATTTATTTTTACCAAAAAACCTTGTCATTATTATAACTATAAATAAAGGCATAAAAGTTCCACAAATAGCATGAATAATCGCAACATTAGAAACAATTAATGAAAAAAAGGATTGCCATTCAATACCTTTTTGAAGAAGTTCTTCTGTTAGTAAGACTTTATCTAACCCACCTTGCACACCTACTATTAAAGGAGTTCCTACTGCTCCAAAAGATACTGGTGTAGATTGAATCATCATTCCAAAAACTACTGCAGCTAACGCTGGAAAACCAATTGCAACCATTAGTGGAGCAGCAACTGCAGCAGGTGTTCCAAATCCTGAAGCTCCTTCAATAAAACATCCAAATAACCATGCAATTAATATTACTTGAATACGTCTATCATTAGTTATGTTTGAAAAGCCTTCACGAATTTTAGCAATTGCTCCTGAATATTTTAAGGTATTTAACAACATTATGGCACCAAAAATAATCCATAGAATTCCTATTGTAATGATTAGACCCTGAAGTGAAGATGCAAAAACTCTTGACCCACTCACACCCCACACAAAATTACTAATAGCGATTGTAATGAGTAAAACAATAGGCATCACAACTTTAGCTGGTATTCTGAAGCCAATTAATAAAATTCCAGCTGATAAAATTGGTGTGAAAGCTAAAACTGCTAAAAGTCCATCACTCATAATCTTCATATTTAGTAGACTTTATTTTACTATTACTAATTTTTTGTTAAAGGTCTTTTTAAAGGACACCTGTCCAACCTTTTTAAGGTTATTTGCACTTGTCCTTTGATTGTATTATAAACACAAACTTTTTGGTCATTAATTTGGTAGGATTTAGTTAAACCCATACCCATAGGTCCAGCATGAGTCCTTTCATTATATACTTGGTCTTTTAAATTCTTAGTTTTTTTTTCATCAATCGCATGAGAGCTTTTGAACATCAACAACAAACAAAAGACTAATTTCATGAAATTTTTATTTAGGAACATTGGTTACATATACCGTTTATTTCTAAGTTCCATCTTAATGGTTTGAAGGTGTTTTTTTGTGTACTTTTTTTTAAAATTTTGGGCATATCATACAGGTTGGATTCAATTACTTTTCCACAGTCATCACAGATTAAAAACTGAGCACCAGTATGAGTATGATCATGACTGCACGCTGCATAAGCATTGAGACTTTCAATTCTATGAATAAAGTTATGTTTTTTCCAAAATTCAATAGCACGATAAGCGGTCGGAGGTTTAGGGTTTTTGATTTTATTAGCTAGTTTTTTTAAAATATCATAAGCCTTAATTGGTTTTTCGCTAAGTGAAATTATTTTCAAAACTTCTAGCCTTGGTACTGTAAGTCTCCATTTATTTTTTTTGCAAATTTCAACGATTTTTTCTTCTTTAAATATAAACAATTGGTTATCAACTCCTTTTAAATTGAAATAAAATTTATATGTAATATTATAACATACCTAACTATAATTTCACAATTTATAATAACTTATGATTAAATTCTTGTCTTCATATTTATTACTGTTAAGTTGTCTCACACACTTTTTTTGTTGCGGAATACCTCTGATTTTAAGTCTAACTTCTTTGTCAAGTATATTAGGTTTTTCAACTTTAGCTTTTTTGGACTTTCCTTGGTTTGAAGATATAGAAATACAATTTTTTTTAATTACAACATTTGTTTATATTTTATTAATTTTAACGCAATTTAATTCAAAAAGATTTAATTCTTCGAATGAAACGTTATTTAATCGATCTAGTCTAAATATAAAGGACAAATTAATAATGCGTAATATTTATATATCATCCTCTTTTTATTTTTTTAATTTATTATTTATTTTGACTGAATTATTCTTGTAAATATTAAATTCAGTAAATGTGTACAATGCTTTTTAAAATTAAAAATCTGGAATATCAAAAAAGTAATAAAAAAATTTTAAGTAACCTAAACTTTGATGTTGAAAAAGGCAAACACCTTTTAATATTAGGGTCCTCTGGTTCTGGTAAAACATCTTTAATAAATATAATGTCTGGTTTATTAAAACCAACAAATGGTGAAATTTTCTTTAAAGAATATAAATATTCATTATTATTAGAGGAAGAATTTGACAAAATACGAGCAACTTATTTTGGCTTTATTTTCCAAAAATTACATTTAATCGGTCACTTAAATGTAAAACAAAACATTGATTTGATAAAAAATAAAATTGACTCCAATAAACTAGAAAAATTAATTCTAAGATTAGGGCTGACGCAAAAAAGCCAACAAATGGTTTCAGAATTGAGTGTTGGTGAAGCTCAAAGAGTTGCTATTGCAAGGGGCCTTGCAAACAGCCCAAAAGTAATATTTGCTGACGAACCTACATCCTCTCTTGACGATTATAACGCCCAAAAAGTGATAGAATTAATCTTAGATCAAACAAAACAAACAAATGCTACATTAATTGTTTCGACACATGATAAAAGAATAAAAAAATATTTTTCTAAAATAACTGAGATGTCCTTATGAGTGATTTGAGCTTTGTTCTTTATTCATTAAAATATAGGTTTTTAAATAGTTTTTTATCAATAATGTTAACTGCTTTTGGGGTCTCTATAGCATTATTAATTTCACAATTTGGAAGTCACATACAAAATCGCATTAATCTTGACGGCAAAGGAATTGACATAGTAATTGGAGCTAAAGGAAGTCCATTACAACTAATTCTTTCATCAGTTTATCATATTGACATTCCAACAGGAAATATTTCTTATGATCAAGTAAAAAAAATAATGAAGAATCCGCAAATTGAAAAATCAATCCCATTAGCATTGGGTGATAATTGGAGAGGATTTCGCATTGTTGGGACCACTACTGACTACATTAAACACTACGGCATTGATTTAAGTAAAGGAAGATACTGGGATAAAAATTTTGAAGTTGTTGTTGGATCATCTGTTAATTTAGATATTAATGATGAATTTACGGGTGTCCATGGCCTTTTAGAAGACGGGCCCTCACACGATAATCACCAATATAATGTTGTAGGTATTTTAAAACCCTCTGGAACTGTAGTTGATAGATTAATTCTAACTTCTTTAAATTCAGTTTTGGATATTCATGGACTTGAAGAAATAGACTTATCTCTTAGAGAAATTCATGAAAATGATCACGATCATGAACATCATATAGAAGAACATAATCATGAACATCACAAAGAAGAACATAACCATGAACATCATAAAGAAGAACATAACCATGAACATCATAAAGAAGTGCAATTAAATAAAGATAAAGATCATCATAAACACTCTAAAGATGAAAAAAAAAATAATGAAAGTAATGGGTCAAGCTCATCAGATATCACATCTTTATTAATAAAAACTAAATCACCAATAGCTAATATAAATTTACCGCGATCAATAAATAGAGAAAGTTCATTGCAAGCTGCAAACCCTGCTCTTGAAATTAATCGTCTAACCTCAATATTTGGTCTTGGATCAAAAAGCTTTGGTATACTTTCTATGGCCTTAATTCTGATTGCTTCGTTAAATATTTTTTCTGGTTTAGCAAGTAATTTAGAAAACCGAATGGGAGACTTAGCTGTTTTAAGAGCAATTGGTTACTCAAAAAAGAGAATTTTTAAAATAATTATTTTAGAGGGAATTCTTGTTGTTTTGATTGGTCTTTTTATAGGGATTTTAATAGGTATTTTGTTATTTAGTATCTTAACCCACAATATATCATCATTAAACACAAGCAACGCTTCATTAATTTTTAATTTGGATTTTATCCTAATAATTTTATTTGTTTTTTTTGCAGGTTTAATTGCAGCAATATTTCCAGCTTATCGTGGATCTAAAATTAGTATTGCAAATCAACTTTCACGAACGATATAATTATATATTTAATTTTGATAAAAGTTTAAGTGTTTAATAAAATCAAAAAAAAGCAATTTTCATTTCATTTAGCTTTCCTTTTTGTAGTCTTAAGTTTTGTTATCTTATGTTTCTTTAATTTTAAAGTTTACGCAAATAAAAATCTTTTAATTAATATTTTTTCTATAAATGAAACAAATGAAGATTTATACGATGAATTTAACCTTCTTACGAATATTGATGATTTCGTCAAAGTACCAAAAGGAGGTATTCATTGGAAAGTCTTTGGTGAAACAATTATGAAAGAATACACTTTTTTTGATAAAGAGGGAAACGAATGGACAGGAGTGCGTCCTGAATTCAAGGATCAAATTAAAAAGCTTGATAAAAAAAAAATTCTAATTCAAGGATTCATGTTTCCACTTGAACAAAATGAAAAACAAAAACTTTTTCTGTTAGGTCCCTTTCCCGTAAGCTGTCCTTATCATCCTCATATTTCTGCAAACTTGATTATTGAGGTTCATGCAAAAAATCCAATAGTTTTTTCTTACGATGCAGTAAATATTAAAGGGAAACTTGAGTTAGTTCCAAAAGATGATGATTATAATGTTTTTTTTCGCCTCAGAGATGCTCAACTCGCAAAATAGATTATTTTATTGAGTTAAGTCACCTCTCAACATTTTCCAAAATATTTGATAATGCTCATTTTTAAAATTTCTTAATTTTTTAAAAGTAACATGTTTATTATTTTCAGAAGGGTTAATTTCTATTCCCCACAACGACATGTCGTCATCGGGAAGTGTTCCATACCTTAAGTCAGCTATTATATTTTTAAAATCTGGATGTATATAAATAAAGTCTTGAGAGAAAAATGAAAATTTTCTTATATCATCTCTTTGTAATGAATCACTCAAAATCTCAGGAAAAACTGTTTCCTTATCTATAACTTTAACTTTTTTACCTTTTCTTATTTTTGGTATACCAAATGTGGGCATATAGACAGCGTCAACATAATAATATTTGTTATATTGATAAACACTTCTCCAAAGTATTACATTACCAATTGTCGGTTTTAAAAGATGTCTTTCTACCTTATGCCCTCTATCTTCAGCTATCTTTGAAATTAGCTTTTCAACTTGTATATGTTTACTTAACCCAAAACCAAGATATAAAAATGAAAGACAAAGTCCTAACTTTGTAAAGTGACCGGATTGTAAAAAAAAAGATAAGATAAAAAAAAACAGGAGAATAAATGTGTAAATAGGATCAATTATTGAAATTATATTCCAGGAAATTCTAGATTCAGAAAATGGCCAAAAAAGACTTGTACCATAACTTGTACATGAATCCAGAAAACCATGGCTTAAAAAACCAAGAGTGGTAAAAATAAAAATTGTTTTAAACTTTTTTTTTTGTTTAAAAAATAAGTATAAAAAAAAAGATATTATAAGACCACCTACAGGTACGAATGCAAGGGAGTGAGAAAAATGTCTATGATATTCAATAAATAAAAGAGGATTGCTATTAGATCTTATCAATATATCAATATCAGGAGCAACACCACCAATTAACCCACAAAATGAAGCAAATCTAATTTCTTTTTTTTTTGCAAAAGAACACGAAAATACTGCACCTAATAATCCTTGTGAAACTGGGTCCATAAAAATATTTTAAAACTTATTTACTCAAAAAGGCAATATCAGAAATTTTTGTTTTACCTTTGAAATATTCAACATTAGAAATGTTTTTAAAAAGGTAATCCTGGTCAAAATCGTCCAAAATCATGGATTTGAATTTTTGTTTTTTTTTAATTTTTTTTAAGATTTCTTGAATTAAAAGTTCGTTCTTTTTTCCATCATTTAGCTCTTTAAAATAAACAGGTGCATTGAAATCCTCAATTATGTATATCCCTTTTTTATCAAGATACTTAAAAAAAAACTTTAAACTAAATATCATGTCATTTAAAAGATGTGAACCGTCATCTATAATTACTCCAAATTTTATGTTTCTAAATTTTTTTTCAAATTCTTTTAAATCAGAATTTTTTTTTATATTACAATTTAGGAACTTAATATTTTGGGATCGATACTTAAATCTATAATTTCTATCAATCCCATAGATAAATGATTTAGGAAAATATAACGAAAATGATGCTGTTGATGCCCCCTCCCAGGTTCCAATTTCCAATATATTAATTTTATTATTTTTTAGTTTTTTAAGTTTTAATTCATAAAATTTAGCAAATCCATGACCTAAAATTTCATTGGATTCTTCGGAATAAGGGTTTTTTACATGGGTTCCTTTGTCAGTACCAAAATAATTAAATAATTGATCCAATGAATAATTGTCAATGTGTAAATTATCCAAATCAATTTTTTTTTTAAAATTAAATCTTATATTTTTAAAAAACTTGGTTATTTTTTTCATGGAAAATTTTTACTAATTCTATTTTGATAATTCGATTTAACATATTGATTTAAAAATGAAAAGCAAATTGATTATTAATATAAAATTAATTAGCAATTATTTAATTTTATAAATTTGTTGAATATTTTTTCTCATATAATAGGGTTATATTAGGAAATAAAAAAAACATGGATGATTCTTCCAAAAAATATTTTGGTGCATGTCCTCATGACTGCCCAGATACCTGTGCAATGGTTTATGAGGTATCTCACGACAAATTAGTAAGTGTCAAGGGAAACCCTGACCATCCCATGACTCGTGGTGGCCTCTGTGTGAAATTAAAAAATTACGAGGAACGTCATTACCACCCAGATAGACTTCTCTACCCTCATAAAAGAGTAGGTAAAAAAGGAAAAAAAGAATTTGAGAGAATAAGCTGGGATGAAGCTTTAAACACTATAGCTGATAAGTGGAAACAAATCATTAAAGATTATGGTCCACAGGCTATAATCCCTTACAGCTATTTGGGTAATCAAGGTCTAGTTCATGGACTTAACGGTGGAGATTCCTTCTTCAACAGAATGGGAGCGACTGTTTGTGAAAGAACTTTTTGTGGAGAAGGTTCTTGTACTGCTTGGTTGAGTACAATTGGTCCTACTGCTGGTTTGGATCCTGAAAGTTATATCCACAGTAAATACATTGTGATTTGGGCATGTAATAGTGTCAGTACCAATCTTCATCATTGGGCAATAGTGAATGATGCAAAAAAAAAAGGAGCTAAAGTTGTTGTTATAGATTCCTATAAATCAAGAACTGCAAAAGAAGCTGACTGGCATATTTGTCCAAAACCTGGGACAGACGGTGCGTTGGCCGTTTCAATTCTTAATTATATTATTATTAATGACCTAGTTGATCATGAATATGTTTCTAAGTATACGAATGGTTTTGAAGAATTAAAAAATCATGTTCAGGGAAAAGACTCATTATGGGCAAGTGAAATTACTGGAATTCCTGCTGATCAAATAGAAAGATTAGCAAGTGAAATTGCAACTCAACAACCCGTAGGAATCAGAATTGGAGTTGCTTTAGAAAGGCATAACGGTGGTGGACAAACAATTAGAGCAGTAACATGTATACCTGCCCTAACTGGAGCATGGAAGCATGTCGGAGGAGGTATTACACAATTTCCTGTCTGGGAACATCCATATAAATTTGATGTAATTTGCAGACCGGATTGGATTCCCAAAGGAACAAGGGTTGTTAACGCTTTACAAATTGGTAGAGCATTACTTGGTGAAAATATAGATAATAGTATTCCCATTAAATCCATGATGTGTTGGAACGCAAACCCAGTAACTCAAGCACCTGAAACTGAGAAAATCATTAAGGGACTTCAAAGTGATGATTTGTTTCTAGTATCAGCTGAGCATTTCATTTCAGATACTGCCTCTTACGCCGATATATTACTCCCAGCATCAATGGGAGCTGAGCATAAAGATATGATTTTATCATGGGGGCACCTTTATTTAACATATAATGAAAAATGTGTTGACCCACCTGGTGAAGCGATTTCAAATTATGAGATTTTTAGAAGACTTGCAAAACTAATGGGTTATAAAGATGAACAATTTTCTTGGTCGGATGAAGAATGCCTAGAGAATTATGTTGATTGGAACGCACCTGCAAGTGAAGGCATAACATTGGATTATCTAAAAAAGAACGGTTTTGCAAGATTAAATGTTGGTTGCAAAGACACCAGAGCTCCTCACAAAAACGGAAATTTTGCTACAGCATCTGGTAAATGTGAATTTTTACTGAAAGACGCTAAAAACTTTGTAGCTGGACCATTTAGACAGATGTATGATGATTATCAACCTGGAGAAGATCTTCCTGCACTACCTGATTATACCCCACCTAATGAGTCGCATAAGACTAACCCTGATTTGGCAAATAAATACCCTTTAAATATTATTTCTCCTAAAAGTCATGCCTTTCTTAATTCATGCTACGCAAATATGGATGATAAACAGAAGGTGCAAGGAGAACAATTTGTTTTAATTAGTCAGTTAGATGCTAAAAATAGAAATGTTAATGATGGAGATCAAGTAAAAGTCTTTAATGACAGAGGATCGTTTAATGGGGTAGCAAAAATTACTGAGGACGTTTCTCCTGGTATTGTTGTTGCTACTTTAGGTTATTGGAGGCAGCTTAACCAAAGCGGAACAGTGAATAGCATTAGTACAGCCAAGTTGGCAGATATGGGAAATGCTCCAACCTTTTCTGACAATTTAGTTGAATTTAGTAAACTTAATTAACTAGTCTATATTAAACAAACAAACATTAACTTATTTCATCATCTTTGTTGGGTTCATCTGCAGGATCCAATTCTTTAACCTGATCTAAATTTTCACTGTCAATTCTTTGATCAATATCATTTTCTGCAATGTTATTTAACTCTTCTGCGTCCATATCAGCTTCAATAATGTTTAGCTCTTGGTTATCTTGATCTTGATCATTATTTTTTACAGTTTGTTTTTCAATATTTTTAATATCTTTTAATTCAGAAAGTGTTTGAGGTCCTTGCATATTTTGATCTGGAAATAATTTTAAGTTCGCATTTTTAATTGCATCCTCAACACTTAGACCTTGGCTAATACCCTCATCTATTAATTTAGCTCCTTCAGAATTAAGAGGATCTAAAAAGTTTAGATTATAATCATTAGAATTTTCAGTGCTTTCTGAAACATTATAAGTCTCTAAAGTTTCTTTAATGTTTTCAAGAACTATATCAATAGCCTCTTTAACAGTATGACCATCAGCTAGTGATTGCTCAAAAATTGAAGATGATGAGGTTTTAATAGAATTTATCATGTCCTCAGAGAAGCCTAGGTCTTTCAAACTATTGGATATTGATGATAAGGATTCAATTAAAGCTTCCTGTCCGTTTAAACCAGTATCAATAAAATTATCAATTTTTTGGGACAACGTAGTATTTAAACTTTCTAAATCAATATTTTTCATTTGATAGCTTTAATTTAACATAAATTTATTATTAATTATTAAAATATTTAAAAAACATTAAAAAACTACAATTCTACCACAAATATAATTGAATAAGCCCTTATGCTATAGGTTTTTTTTTAAATATATCATCAATTTTTTATATTTTATTGCCTTCTATTAGCGATTTAATATCAAAACCTTTTTTAAATTCTTCCAAATTTTTAAAAGCTTCACAATTACCTCTAAAAGATGAATATTTTTGGTATTTTAAGTTTTTTCTGTCAATTTTTACGTCACCAAAATATATATAATTTTCATTCGTAAAGTACTTTCCAATATCTTTTTTTGTTAATTCAAGTTTTTTTTCCCCGCCGGTCAACTTATATTCGTGTGTTCTATCACCTTCAAAAAAATAACCAATTGTATCACCATAAATTTTACAAATCACTCCCCTACCGTCAATTTCACCGGCCTTTAAGTTGTTAAATATAAAAATTAAACTTACAATTATTATTGTTTTCATATTTATCTTTCTTCTAATATAAATGGCTGACAAGGAAAAGCGATACTAGTGTCAACTCTCACATTATCCTCCTCTGAGCATGAATAATAACATTGCCTTTCATTGTCAATTTTTTTTCTATCAATTATTTCATTAAATAATTTACATTCTACCAAATATTTTTTTTTATCATTAAATTGTGATACATCATTGTTTGAATCTTTTTCTATATTTAAATTTGAATTTTTATTTATTTGAAATAAAATCTGGATTGAAAAGATCAAAAATATTAGTAAAAAAAAAATTAATAAAATTTTTTTCCTCATTCAATAATTATTTTTTCAAATTTCCAAGAGTTTTAGTTAACAAATTAAACATTGTTTTGTAATTATCACTTTTTATGTACCTTTTTTTTTCTACATCATCCATTTCATCTCTCATAAATCTTTCAAATTCCTGATGAATACTTTCTTTGTTTTTCATAATTACATTATTAATTAAATAATCCAAAATTCTACAAAAAATTTTAATTGTATATTAAAAAAAAAATAATTATAATAGTATCACCATCCACATGGTTAAAAAGTGGCGCATAGTACATGCGTCAAAAGTACATGCTTATTAACCTATTAACTTAGGAGTGTAAAGTATGTTACTAACCAAAACTTTAATTAAATTTAATAATCTATTAGTCAAGATTCCTAAACAAACAAAAAGAGTTTGGGACTTAGCTGAAAATAGGTGGGGCTATAAAAAGTCCAAAAATAATTAAATTTTAATTTTTAGAGTATTTATTGGAAATGGTGATATTAAAATCACCATTTCTATTATCTAATTGATAGATCATTTTTTAAGCCTTATTATTTGATTATGAAATTATTTATTTGTTTAGCTTTTTTTGTGTTGTTAACTTCTTGCTCTAATTCTAATAAAAATCTAAATATCTCAGTTAATATTCCTAAAAACATAGTTAAAATTGAAAACAAGCATGCCATTCTTTTATCTCCAGAAAGTTTTAAAATAAAAAAAGAAATAAAATCCGAGGATTGTGAATCTTGGCAGCTCAATTATAATTTTAAAAAATTATTCAATGATTCTTACATTAAACTATTGAATAAAATGTTTGGTGAAGTAGTTTTCACTGAAAGAAAACTGTTTAAAAAAGAATTAGAAAATCAAAATTTTACTACATTCATAAATTTCAATGAAAACTTTTTTTCGCTAGAATTTTTAACTATACGAAATACAGGAAAATTAAAAGTTTCTTTAACCTCAAACTTTGTTGTTGAAGGAAATGATAAAATAGTAAAAAATGTAATTAAATCCGAACAATCATGGGAAAAAAATGTTTATTTTAATTGCAATGTAGCAGACGGTGCATCTAAAATCAGCCAAATAGCATTTGAAAATTTGATGAATCAAGCGCACGAAAAAATATATAGTTCTGTTAAAAATATCATAAGGTAGATAAAAATGATTATTGACAGAAGAGAATTTATTAAATTTTCTTTGTTAAATATATTCTTATTTTTTTTTTTAAAGTTTAACTTAAAAGCTAATACAAAAAAAAATACTAAAGTTTTAACTAACTTAATATTTTTTGAGCATTTAATATCCTCTGGTCACCCTGAGAAACCAGAGAGGATTAAGTACATTCTAAATTATTTAAAAAAAAGCAAGAATTCTGGTTTACTTGAGGTTGTAAATACAAATAGAGACGTTCAAAAATGGATTAGAGAAATTCATTTTGAAAAACACATTGATAGTTTAAAAAAATTTCAACCATTAGCAGAAAAAGTTTCTAGATACGCAGTAAAAGTTTGTTTAACTGGTGTTGACAAAATCATGAAAAAGGAATCTAAAAATATTTTTTGCGCAATAAGACCTCCAGGTCATCATGCGCTTAATACTGGAAAAGATGAAGGTTTTTGTTACTATAACCACATAGCAATAACTGCAAAATATATTCAAAAAAAATTTAAATTAAAAAAAATACTGATTGTCGACTGGGATTATCATCATGGGAATTCAACAGAATATTTTTTTTATAATGATCCAAGTATTCTTTTTTTTTCAACGCACGATCAATTTGCCTATCCAGGAACTGGATCACCGGAACGTCGTGGAAATGGAAAGGGATTTGGATTTAATATTAATGTTCATTTGCCTTGTAAAACCAAGGATAAAGAAATTATTAAAGTTTTTAATGAAAAACTTGTTCCAAATGTACAAAAGTTTAAGCCAGATTTTATTTTAATCTCCGCTGGTTTTGATAGTAGAATCAATGATACTCTTGGATGTTTTGAATTAAGTGATGATTGTTTTAGAAAGTTAACTAGGAAATTAGTTGAACTTTCAAAACTTTATTGTGATAACAGAATTTTATCTATTTTAGAAGGAGGATATAATCTTGATGGAAATGCTAAAGCCACGTTAACTCATATTGATGAATTAAATAATTTAAATTAAAACTTTTAAATTCAACATTTATTGATATTAATTATTATCCTTATATGCCTAAAAAGAACAATTTTAATATATTGACTTATAAAAAAGCTTTAGATTTTTCATACAGTTTCTATCAAACAAAATACAGAAAAGGAATTAAATTTCCTTATTTCACATATTTGTCATCTGTAAGTAATCTTGTGATCGAAAATAATGGGTCTACAGAGGAAGCTGTTGCTAGCTTGTTACATGACATCCTTGAAAATCAAAATGGCAAAAAAAAAATAGCATTAATTAAATCAAGATTTGGAATAAAGGTTTTAAATATAATCAAACAATGCTCAAATGAAAACAATCATAAGGATCCTGGAGATTGGCTTAATAATAAAAAAAAATTTTTGGATAGCATGAGTAAAAAATCTCAATCATCACTACTAGTGTCTATTTGCGATAAACATCATAGTTTAAACTGTATTTTAAATGATTATGGAAAAATCGGAAAAAGATTATGGCGTGATTATGAAATAGACCAAAAAGACCTTTTATGGTACTACAAATCTTTATGTCAGAATTTCAAAAAATTTTTAAAAAACCACAAAATTCTTAAGGATAAATTTCAAAGAAATGTTAATGAGTTGAGCCATTTTTGCAAAAAATAGTTAATTTTTCTTCTTTTGTGACTTCCACATATCGTAATATCTACCTTTTAAATCAAGAAGGTGATTATGTTTACCACTTTCAATAATTCTTCCTTTATCCAAAAAATAAATTAAATCGTATTCCTCAATTGAACTTAGTCTGTGAGCAACCGATATAACTGTTTTGTTCATATTGAAATGGTTAAGACTTTTTTTTATAACTTTCTCAGTATTATAATCTAATGAGGATGATGCCTCATCAAGTAAAATAATATCAGGATTTTTTAATAAAGTTCTTGCAATAGCAATTCTTTGTTTTTCACCACCAGATAGTTTTAATCCCCTTTCGCCAACAATGGTATTAAATTTTTCTGGCAGGCTGTCTATAAATTTCATAATTTTTGCTTTTTTAGCAGCTTTAATTACGTCATTTTTTGAACTCTTTAAGTTTCCATAGTGAATATTATAAAAAATAGAGTCGTTAAACATCACTATATCTTGCGGTATTATACCTAATCTATTTCTCAACGAATTATCATTTAAGTTTTTTAGATTTTGATTATTAATATAAATTTTGCCAGAGTAATCTTCATAAAATTTATAAAGTAATCTAAAAATCGTAGTCTTTCCCGATCCTGTAGGTCCAACTAGTGCAATTTTTTGTTTTGCATAAATTTTTAAATTTATATTTTTTAAGATTTTTCTTTTTCCATCATATGAAAAACTTACATTTTTTAGTTCTATATCTAGATTGTTTTTTAAGTTTAAATCCTCAATTGCATTTGTTTTATTTGTTTTAATTTTTAATAGGTTAAACATATTCTCCATGTCAATGATTGCTTGTCTAATTTCTCTGTATACTGACCCAAGAAAGTTTAATGGTTGGTAAAGTTGCAAAAGATAAGCATTAATTATCACAAAATCTCCAACTGTTAAGTTATTTTTCTTAACTTCAGAAGCAGAGATTAGCATTAAAGATGTAACACCAAATATTATTACTATGTTTTGACATATATTTAGTAGAGCAAGAGATGTTCTGTTCTTATTCGCCGAAAATTCATAGTCAACAAGATATTTGTTTAACCTTTTGTACTCAGTTTTTTCATTACAGAAAAATTTAACGGTTTCAAAATTTATTAGACTTTCAAGGATTGTATTACTTACATGATTATCTGCTTTATTAAGCTTTTTTCTAAATTCTAATCTCCATTGAGTGATTTTAAAAGTTATAATTATAAAAATAAAAATAGTAACGAAGGTTATAAAACTGTAAATATAGCCAAAAAGAGAACTAAAAATAATGCAGACTAAGATTATTTCAATTATTACAGGCAAAATATTGAAAACAACGTATCTCATTAAAAATTCAATACCTTTAGTTCCCCTGTCAATAAATCTTCCTAATGCTCCTGTTTTTCGACTAAAGTGAAAATTAATGGATAATGAATGAAGATGTTTAAATACTAGCATAGCAATTTCTCTTGTTGCTGATTGAGAAACAAAGGAAAAAAGTGAATCTTTGATTTCACTGAAGGCTAGAGATGAAATTTTTGCAATTCCGTAAGAAACTATTAATGCAATAATTAGTAAGTAATTAATATTTTCTTTTGTTTCTGAGATTGATAGAGAGTCAATTGTCTTTCCTAATATTATGGGAGTAATAAGGGTTGCTAATTTAGCTAGGATTAGAAAAAAAAAACAAAATCTAAAAAAAAACCTTAATCTTCTAGATAATTTTTCCCACAAAAATGGTTTAAGAAACTGGTAAATATCCTTTAAAGTTGAATAATTTTTCAAATTGTCTCTACAAAATTATTAATAAGTATAACATATATAAATTCTTATCTGTAAAAAAACTATTAAAGTTAATGATGTTTTAAGATTTAGCCATTAATCTATAAAGGAAAAGTTATTTTTTATATTTTTTTAAAATTAATTCTTGGCGGTATAGGCTTTATATCTATGGCTATAATGATATTTTTAATTTTTTTAGTAGTCAAAACAATGTATTTTTCACCAACATTTATTGCCTTTAATGATTTAGTAAATTTTAGTAATCTATGTGAAAATGACAACTTTAAAAGTTCTATAAGCAAAAAATGTGAAAGTATAATTTTAATTTATTGGCTTATTCTTGTTTCTTTTATTTTTTTTTTACTTTCAATTTTGACTCTATATCCATTTTTTAAGATCAAAAAAACTAAATAAATTTTTCTTGAGTGATTTAGATAAATATTTATAAAAATTAAAAAAATCGATAATTTTTCAAAAAACTAAAAATTGGTTTTATAATATGACAAAATATTAAATAATGTTGAAGTTATGAACAATAAAGATCCTTTTGGTGGTGTTCATGGTGAGTCTGAATTAAACTCTCCTTCACCTTTTAAAATTGATAAAGAAGAAGCAATTAAAGAAATTAAAAAATCATTAAAGGCATGGGATCATAAAATAATTAATAAAAAGACTTTTCTACAAAAATTGAGGGAAAAGAATAAACCTAATAATAACGAGATATTAAGAGCAACGCATTGGGAGTATTCCAAAAAATCTAAAAATTATGTTAATGTTCATCTCATCTGGTCAAAAAAAAACGTAAGGTCACTTTCTAATGTTCCTCTAAAGAACGTACGTGTAGCTTTAAATGGATTAAAGGCCTTTTACTTACAAATTTCCTCTATTAAGCCAGATCTATCCAACCCAGATATTCTAGCATGCTATAATTTAACTGCGTCAAATTATAATTTACCAACAAAGAATGTTTCTTTAAAAAACGATATTGAGGTTGATATCTTAGATCCTTTTGCTGGTGTTCAAGGTGAAGATTTAGATATTATTTTTAATGATTTGTCAAAAGATAAGTTGAAGGCATTAGATGAGCTAAACTTTTCTATTGAACATTTTGATCAATTAGATGTTATTAAGGCAAGAAAAGAAAAAAAATTTTTAAAAAAAGCCAGAAACTATTCGTTCAGTTATAAAACTTCAACAGATTATTTTAATATTTATTTATATTGGGCTGGAACTTTAATTAAGTCCGTTGAAAGAGTTTCAAAGCAAAGAGCGAGAGTTGCTTTGGTTTCTCTGAGAGGATTCATAAATTCAATTAGCACACAAAACCCTGATTTGAAAGACCCAACAATCAAACTTATGTATGAAGCTAGCATTTTAAAAAATAAACCAAAGTCAAAATATACTGAACTACTACCAATTGATCACGGTGGGCATAGTTATTGGTCATATAAAACTCATAGATGGGTAAGCGGAAGGTTTGATAAAAAAAATAAAAAATTTATTGCCCCAAAAAAAGATTTATAAAAACTTTCTTTTCTATTTTCTTTAAGTATAAAATATCAATAAGATTTTTGGCCCCGTAGCTCAGCTGGATAGAGCAACTGCCTTCTAAGCAGTAGGTCGTACGTTCGAATCGTACCGGGGTCGCCACTAATATGAAGTTTATTTTTATTTTTTTAATATACTTACCTTTCCAAATATATTCCAAAGACGTAAAAATAATTTGTGAAACGTCTAACAAACCTTTTAATCAAAATTTAAATCAAAGATTTTCTAAAATTATTAATTTTGAAAACAAAACAGTTGAAAATTTATCTGGTCAGCCCTTTGATAATCTGGTGATTTTTAATAATTATGAAATTGTAATGAATAATAAAATTTATGATTACATGAGTTCTTTCAATATTGGCTCATATAAGTGGTTAGTTTATGATAAAAACTTTATTGATGACTTTAAATGTACAAAAAGGCGTTAAAAAACGCCTTTTTGAAGATATGGGGAGGAATAATATCCTATAATAAATTTATCTGTTATAAAGTAAAATTTATTTTAAAAATATAAATTATTGATTTTATGAATATATATATATTAGCTTTTTTATTAGCATCTATAGACACATATTACTGCAATAAGGTTATATTCAAAAACCTACAACATTCAAAAACATTACTTCTACTAATTTTCTTAATATCTTTTTATATCATTTTACTAATACTAAGATACTTAAGTGATTTGATCGTAACTTAATCGCTTGAGTTTTCATTCTCTACCATAACAGGTAAGGGTATTTTTTCCTCAATAAGTGATGAAAACTCTTCTGTTAAAACAAGAAGCTCTTGAGGTGTGATTTCTTGAGAAATTTTATCAATAAAATAATTGCTCTCACTTATTCCACTTATTTTAGCATTTAAAAATGTCTTAAAAGCTAATTTGATATTTTTAACAGTTCCTATACCAGAGTAATACATATGAGCCAGGTTGTACATCGCTTGAGGATGACCATAATTAGATGCAGACTTATAAAGATCAAAGGCCTTTATAACGTCTTTGTTCACATTTTCACCATTATAATATTTCCATCCCAGATTATATTGCGCATACATGTTAGATAATTCGGATGCTGCTTGATAATAATACAAAGCTCTGGTTTTGTTAGTTTGTGTACCAAAGCCATTATCAAAAATTATAGCTAAGTTATACATAGCATCACTTCTTTTGGGGTCTTTTTCGTTTGTGGCTACTTTTCTAAAAAGTTCAACAGACTCTGTTATTTTTCTTTTATTGAAAAGTTCTAAAGCAGTTAAGTAATCATTAGAATATGAAATATTTGAAAATAAAATCGATATAGCAAAAAAAAGTAAAGTTTTCATATAATTTCCTTCCTTCATTAATTATATTACTTGCTTTCTTAACTGCAACAAGTGGTCGGGGAGACAGGATTTGAACCTGCGACCCTCTGTTCCCAAAACAGATGCGCTACCAGGCTGCGCTACTCCCCGTCAATTTGCTTATAATACAATGAAAACAGAAATTAAAGAAAAAAATTAATTAATGAAATCTTTTAAGATTTGTTATACAAAATTAATGAGGGGATTTTTTTAAAGTAAAAATGTAATTTCTGTTATGTCTTTCAATTATAAGTTTCTACTTTTATTTGTTTTGCTTTTTGCAACTTTTTCAGAAGCAGAGGAATTAAGAGATGTTTTAAGAGATGCTTATAATTTTTTTCCAGATATAAAAAAAAGCAAAAGAGACCTTGAAAATGCAAAAAAGGATCTGCAGATTTCTAAAACAGATTTTCTTCCCTCTTTGGACTTTTCATCATCTCAAGGAAGAAATGTAAGTCGTAGTTTTCCCGATACATCTAATCGTGGTGATACAACTATAAGTCCAACAACCTTTGACATAGACTTAACACAACCATTAAGTTACGCAAAAATGGTTACACTAAAACAATCAAGAAATAATCTTAAAATTTCTCAACTAAAAGATCAATCTGTAACGCAGTCTGTTTTATTAAGAGCAAGCAAAGCCTATTATACTGTTTTGAAGAATTATTTCTTACTAGATGTATCTAGAAAAAATGAGGAAAACCTAATTAAAAAATTAGAAGCCACTGAAAAAAGGTTTGAATTCAGAGATGTAACTAAAACAGATGTATTTCAGGCAAAAGCACGTTTAGCTGAAGCTACTTCAAAGAGGATTGAATCTGAAAATAATCTTGATATTTCAATATCAGACTTCAAAACCGTTGTAGGTAGGGACCCACAAATAAAGTGGTTTGATTCAGACGAAGAAACAATAACAACCGCAAATCCTAAAGATTGGTCAAAGTTTGGTGATATACCAAAAATACCTCTTACTCTTGAAAATTCACTTCAGATAGGCTTAAAAAATAACCCTGACTTTATTCAATTAAAATATGTACATGAGAATGCAAAATTTGATATAAAAAAAAGTCGTTTAAACTTTGCTCCTGAATTTTCTGTTTCGGGTTCCGTTGGGAAATCTCTAAAATCTTCAAGGACACTAGAGAGAAAAGATAGTTATGAGGTAACTGCTTCTGTTTCGTTACCTATTTTTAACAAGGGACATAATTTTTACAATTTAGAAAAATCAAAAAATTCAGCCATTTCTTCTTTTAAATCTCTTGAATCAAAAAAACTTGACTTAATGTTTCAAATTCAATCAACTTGGAAAAAAATTGAAAGCACTAAATCAAGTATTGGTTCATTAGAATTATCTGTAGAATCTAATGTAATGGCTGTAGAGGGAGTTACAAAAGAAGCTGGTGTGGGAACACGTACAACTCTTAATATTCTTGATGCAGAGAAAGAACTAACGCAATCAGAGTCAAATTTAGTTAATGCTCAATTTCAATTAATTATTTCTTCATTTGAACTACTTAATCAATGTGGTCTTTTAAATTTTCAATATTTAGACATGTAATAATTTTTTTGTTGAAAGATTATATATATATAGCTAGTATATAAATCTGTATTGACTTAATTAATAAGTATTCGCAAAACTTAATTTCAAATAAAGGATAATAAAATGGCCGAAGAAATGGGCATGCCTGAGGGCATGACTGAAGAACAGATTGATGCTATGGAAGATGCAGCAGGAACTGCAGCTGAAGAAGCATACACGGCAGCCATCGAAAGTGGAGCTGATCCATCAGCGGCAGCATCTGCAGCAATAGATGCAGCAAGTGGTGCTATGACTGATATGGGTGCTCCTCCAGATATGGTAGATACTATGACTAGTGCTGCTCAGGAAGGTTTTGATTCAGCTATCGAAAGTGGTATGGATGCTATGCAAGCCTTCGATGCAGCAGGTGAAAGTGTTGACGCTGCATTTGGTGATGGACCACCACCAGGAGACATGGCTGGACCAGGACCTGATGGACCAATGGGACCTCCACCAGAAGGTGATATGGGACCAGGACCAGATGGACCAATGGGACCTCCTCCAGGTGAAGGTGGACCACCACCAGGAGACATGGCTGGACCAGGACCTGATGGACCAATGGGACCTCCTCCAGGTGATATGGGACCAGGGCCAGACGGACCAATGGGACCTCCTCCAGGTGATATGGGACCAGGGCCAGACGGACCAATGGGACC
>MDTB01067917.1_pt1 | contig 29579 bp, 29 predicted proteins | sample 811161 | NCBI WGS metagenome assembly MDTB01 (sample SAMN05326650, study PRJNA326480) | marine metagenome | isolation source: seawater | place: Mediterranean Sea | collected 2009
AAAAATTCTTATACGCATTCTCATTTTTTATTGCTACTACTTTCGGCTTAAATATTTTGACTTGCTCAATTAGTTTTTTATAATTTTTGTTAATTGTTAAACCAACTATCTCAAATTTTTCATCATGAGCTGCAATTATGTCAAGGGTTGAAATACCAACAGAACCTGTTGAGCCTAGTATTGTAACTTTTTTTTTCATAACTAAATATTTAAATCAAATATCTTATACAAGTCAAAATTAAAGATATAGAGTAACATGAAAAGATTAGTTAATAAGTAAAAACTATCTAGTCTATCTAATATACCACCATGACCTGGAATTAGGCCACCAGAATTTTTAATTTTAATTTTTCTTTTGACATACGATTCTATAATATCTCCAGTTTGGCATCCAACGGAAAAAAAAATTGTCAAACATACTAATTGCGTAACTTCATTAGTCGATGTAAATAGAAAAATGCTTGAAATTGAAAAAAATATTGCGCCCAAAAAACCTGACCAAGTCTTATTTGGACTTATCGCTCTTATTAATTTCGGACCCTTTAAACTTTTTCCAAATATATATCCACCTACATCAGATGAAATTGTGATAATAAAGATTAATGTTAAAATAAAGTAAAGTTCATGTAGATTAAGAAAATTTAAAAAGAAAAATGGGGTAGTTAAATATACACACCCCACAAAAGAAAGAAAATCTTTGAAGAATAAACATACCAAGAAAAAGGATACTATGGATAACAAGTACAAAGTTTCATTAATATGGTTAGCATGGAATAAAAAAAGAATAATTTGAACAAAGAAGATAAGCGTATATTCAAAAAAGTTATTTTTTGTTCTTGTTAACAAAATATTATTCATTTCTTCATTATTTGAATTTTCATCCCTTTTTTTAAGATTTAATATTCTAAAAAATTCCCAAATAGAAAAGATTGATAAAGTATGAAATAATAGTAATTTTAAAAAAAAAATACTTTTGAAAATTAAAAATAAAAAAAAAAATAATACTATCGAACTTAATAATCTCTGTAAAAGCACTATTTACTACCAAACCTTCTTTTTCGTTTTATAAAATTATCTAAAGCATTATTATATTTCGTTGATGTGAAATCTGGCCATAGAGTTTTTGTAAAGAAAAGTTCAGAATATGATAATTGCCAAAGTAAAAAGTTTGAGATTCTCATTTCACCAGATGTTCTAATTATTAAATCAGGATCAGGAAGACCAGATGTCATCAAATAATTTGGAAAATTATTTTCATCTATGTTCTTTTTTTTCATTAATAAAATTTTCTTGACCGCATTTATTATTTCATTTCTAGATCCATAATTGAGAGCTAAAGTGAAGCAAATTTTAGAGAATCCTGAAGTTATATTTTTTAAGTTTTCAATTTTTTCTCTAATTTTATTTTTAAACCTACTCAAATCACCAATTGTGTTAAATTTAATTTTTTCTCTTATAAAAGTTTTTTGCTCCGATTCTAAATAGTAATATAAAAGCTCTTGAAGTTCTTCTATCTCCTTTGGACTTCTTTTCCAGTTTTCAGTAGAGAAACTAAAGAAAGTCAAGTATCTAATTTTATATTCTAATGACTTTTTTACTATATTTTTTATTGAAACTGATCCTCTTTTATGACCTTCTATAACGGGCAAATTTTTTTTTTTGGCCCACCTTCTATTTCCATCCATTATAAATGCGACATGTTTGGGATAATAATTTATTAAAGGCCTCTGACTTTTCATTTTATTAGATACTAAGTATATCTTTTTCCTTTTCAGTCAGGTGTTCATCAACTTTTTTGATATAGTTGTCCGTAAGAGCTTGTATATCGTCTGAATATGAAAAAGCCTCATCTTTTGAAATATCTTTATTTTTTTCTAGGCTTTTAACCTCCTCCATAGCTTCTCGCCTAATATTTCTAACTATGATTTTAGAATCCTCAGCATATTTAGAAGCCAGTTTTACGATTTCTTTTCTCCTGTCTGCTGTTAAATCAGGAATGGGAAGCCTAATAAGTGCTCCTTCAGTCATAGGGTTTAAGCCAAGATTTGAAGATCTTATTGCATTTTCAACTGAAGACACAAGAGCTTGATCCCAGACCTGAATTGTGAGCATTCTTGCCTCTGGCACACCAATATTTCCAACTTGAGAAATTGGTACTTTTGATCCATAAGCTTCAACAAACAAGGGCTCTAGCAAACCTGGAGTTGCCCTTCCTGTTCTTAAACCTAAAAATTCTTTTTTTAGAACATCAAAAGATTTTTCCATTTTAACTTGGTATTTCGATAAATCAAATTCCATGGTATTTAATTAATTATAGTAAATGATCCCTCACCCTTGCAGACATCAATAAAAGCATTTTCTTTCAGAATGGAAAAAACAACAATGGCAATATTATTTTCCTTTGAAAGTGAAATTGCTGATGTATCCATTATTCTTAAATCTTTTTTAATTACATCATTATAGCTTAAATTTTTGAACTTTTTCGCATTTTTATTTTTTTTTGGATCTTCACTATAAATTCCGTCCACCTTTGTAGCCTTAAAAATTGCATCACATCTCATTTCTGAGGCTCTTAAAGCCGCAGCTGTGTCTGTAGTAAAGTAAGGGTTACCAGTTCCAGCAGCGAAAATTAAAATTCTATTTTTTTCTAAATGCCTTATTGCTCTTCTTCTAATGTAGGGCTCACAGATAGTATCCATTTTAATTGCAGACATGACCCGAGTAGAAATATTAAGTTTTTCAAGAGCATTTTGTAATAAAAGTGCATTTATAATTGTAGCCATCATACCTGTGTAATCAGCCGAAGCTCTTTCCATACCTTGTTCGTTGGCCGACACTCCTCTAAAAATATTACCACCACCTACTACTATAGAAATTTTTTGTCCATTTTGTGAGAGAATTGCTATTTGCTTAGTTATTGAATGGATTGTTTTGAAGTCAAAACCAAAATCCTTATTACCCATCAATGCTTCTCCGGATAGTTTCAAAAGAATATGATTATATGAAAATTTGACCACGGTGTAATAAATTATTGAACACTATCTCCAACCCTATAAAATTTGAAAGATTGAATTACAATATCACAATCATATTTTGTTTTTTGATCGTTTATATATTCTTGAATTGATTTTTTGTTCTCCATAACAAAACTTTGTTTAACCAAACATACTTCTTCAAAAAATTTATTTATTTTTCCATCAAGAATTTTGTCCTGAATATCTCTTGGTTTCCCTGATTTACTAAGTTGCTCACGATATATCGACTTTTCACGGTTTATGATTGCCTCATCTAGATCCTCTGTACTTATAGATTTTGGATCTAACGCAGCTATATGCATCGCAATATTTTTTAAGAAAACTTCTATATCCGAAAATTCTTTAGTAGATTTGACTTTTAAAATGACACCTATCTTTCCAGAAAAAGTGTTTACAGAATTGTGGAGGTAACTTGAAAGGTATTCATTTGCTGATTTAGAAAAAACATCAAATCGCTTAATCTTAAGGTTTTCTCCGATCTTTGAAATTAAATCTGTTAATTTTTCACTTACCATTTTTTCAGTTTCAAAGAAGTTTATATTAAGCAAACTTTCCAAATTATCTATTTTATTTGATAATATTGTCTTAGAAAGATTAAGACAAAAATCCTGGAAATCGCTATTTCTTGCCACAAAATCAGTTTCAGAGTTTACTTCCAAAATAACTATATTTGATTCATTATTATGTATTGTTATTAGACCATCTGACGCATCTCTTAGTGATTTTTTTGCTGCGGTATTTATTCCTTTCTTTCTCAACCAATCAATCGCACTTTCTAAATCACCCTCTACTTCTTGTAATGCTTTCTTACAGTCCATCATACCTGCGCCGGTTTTCTGTCTTAGAGATTTGATTTTATCTGAGGAAATCACTTATTGTTTACTTTCAAATTCATTCTTTTTATCATTTTTATGTCTTGCATCATTTATTGATTGTATCATTTGGTTACAATAAAATTCTATGGATCTTATTGCATCATCGTTCCCGGGAATTGGAAAATCTATGCCATCAGGGTTTGAATTCGAATCAACGACTGCAATAATTGGTATACCAATCTTATTAGCTTCGTTTACTGCTAGAAACTCTTTATTAGTATCAACAATAAATAATATATCGGGCATACCATTCATTTCCTTAATACCACCTAAAGCCTTATTCAATTTCTCAACTGATTTTTCATAGTTTAGAAGTTCTTTTTTTGTGTAGGTAGACTGTTTATCCTCTAGAATCTTTTCTAAACCTTTAAGTCTTTTAATAGAATTTTGAATTGTATCCCAATTTGTCAACATTCCACCTAACCATCTTTTATTAATATAATACTGACCACACTCTAAGGCTGCTTGCGAAATAATATCTGAGGCCTGACGTTTAGTTCCCACAAAAAGAATATTCTTGTTCTGTGCTGAAAATTCTTTTATTTTATCCAAAGCTTTTGAGAGACAAACAACCGTTTGCTGCAAATCGATGATGTGTATTCCGTTTCTTTCTCCAAAAATAAACGATTCCATTTTTGGGTTCCACCTTTTGGTTTTGTGTCCAAAATGAATACCAGCATCAAGCAGTTCTTTTACATTAACGTTATTCATTATTCTCCGGTTTAATCTCAATTACATAAAGTGTTAGCTAGAACAGTGTAATGTTCGAATTTTTTGTAAATTACATCTTTAATAACTTTATTTCAAGATATTTAATTTAATTTTTCAATTTTTTTAATACCTTCAACATTTTTTAAAATATTCAAGAAATCTAAGTTAATAAAGTATTTTTTGTTGCTTTCTAATAAAACTTTATGATCATCAATTAATGTTGTAAATTTGATTATGTTATCTCCACCAATATTTTTTAATAATATCTTATTTAAATTTTGAAAATTTAAATTAACTGTATCGACAAGGAGATTAATGTTATAATTTTCGAGATTCTTATTTATATCAATGATCTGAATTTCAGTAAGAACTAGTCTTGATTGATCGTGATTTCTTATAACTTCCAAATTCAATTTACATACATCCCCTATGTTTGGTATTTGACTTATTTTTTTTAAAACTTCTTCAAAACAAATTATGTCAATATCATTATAACTGTCTGAAATATTAAAAAATGCATAGGCCTTGCCGTTTCGAGATTTTCTTTTATTAACCTCATTAATAACTGCTATTGTTGAAAAAAAGGATTTAGTGCTTTTATCACTTTGTAATTCGTCTTTAATTAACTCTAAAGAATTAAGTTTTTGATTCCTTATAAATTCTTTGCAGTAATCTAATGGATGACTAGAAAGATAAAATCCGATAGCCTCATGTTCTTTTTTAAGTTTTGTAAATATATCCCAATCTTTAATTCTAGCTTTATTACATTCAAAATCAAAGTTTTCGTTTTTGAACAACATATTTTGAAAAAGGTTCCTACTTTCATGAAATGAAATATTCAATTGTAATATTTGTTTAATATTAAATTCGAGAAAATGACCGTTTTTTTCAATGGAGTCTAGTGCTCCTGAATATATTAAACTTTCCAATTGTCTTTTATTTAAAATTGAGTTGTCTAGTCTTTCAAGCAGATTAATTAAGGAGCTAAATTTACCATTTTTTTTTCTCTCATTAACTAGTTTTTTAATAGAATTTTCCCCAATGTTTTTAATTGCTCCAAGAGCATATTTGACCCCCTTAGGTTTCTCACCGTCATACTCGACTACAAAATTTTCCATGGACGAGTTTATATCTGGTTTTAAAACGTTAAATCCAAGGTTTTTTAATTCATTAGTGTAAACAAAGATTTTGTCAATATTTGACATATCGCACTTCATTGAAGCACAGAAGAATTGTGTAGGATAATGTGCTTTTAAAAAAGCTGTTTGATATGCTAAAATTGCATAAGCCGCAGCATGACTTTTATTGAAACCATATCCAGCAAATTTTTCAATTTCTTTATACAAATCCTCAGCTTTTTTTAAATTTATTTCATTTTGTTCACACCCGTTTAAAAAACTTTTCTTTTGCTTCTCCATTTCTGATTTAATTTTTTTTCCCATTGCCCTTCTTAAAAGATCTGCTCTAGCTAGGCTAAAACCAGCAATTTTTTGTGCAATCTCCATTACTTGTTCTTGATAAACCATTATTCCGTATGTTTCATCTAAAATTTCTTTCAAATCATTGTGGATATATTCAATCCTCTCATTATTATTTTTTCTTTTTGCATAAAGTGGAATATTGTCCATTGGTCCTGGTCTGTAAAGGGATACAATTGCAATCAAGTCTTCAAATTTTGATGGCTTAATTTGTATTAAAGTCTCTTTCATTCCTTTTCCGTCAAATTGGAATATACCTGTAGTTTGTCCAGAACGCAGTAATTCAAAAGTTTTTGAATCTGATAAAGATATATTATCAATATCTAAAAATATCGATTTTTCTTTTAGAATTTCTAATGTTTTAGATATGATCGTCAGTGTTTTTAAGCCAAGAAAATCAAATTTTACTAAACCTGCCTTTTCAACATATTTCATTGAAAATTGTGTAACGGGAAATTCAGATTTAGGATCCATATATAATGGCAGGGTATCAACTAATTTTTTCTCTGATATAACTAGCCCTGCAGCATGTGTAGATGCATGTCTTAAAAGTCCTTCGAGATCAATTGAAATTTTAAATAATTTCGAAATTTGCTTATCATTTTTTATTAGCTCCCTTATATTTTCATTATCTTTAATAAATTCTTTTAAACTTATCTGCTGTGCAGGATTATTAGGGATAAGTTTACATAATTTATCTACCTGGTCATATGGAAGCTGCATTACTCTCCCCACATCTCTCAAAGCTGCTCTAGCCTGAAATGATCCAAAAGTTATTATTTGTGCGACCCTATCAATGCCATATTTTTTCTGTACATACTTAATAACTTCGTCTCTTTTTTCCATACAAAAATCGACATCAAAGTCTGGCATCGAGACTCTCTCTGGATTTAAAAATCTTTCAAATAAAAGACCAAATTTTATGGGGTCCAAATTAGTTATTGTTAATACCCAAGCAACCAATGATCCTGCACCAGAGCCTCTCCCAGGACCTACTGGAATATTATTTTTTTTTGCCCATTGAATAAAGTCAGCAACAATTAAGAAATATCCAGAGTATCCCATTTTTTTTATGACATCTAACTCAAAAAATAGCCTTTTGAAATATTTATCCGTTTCTTTTTTGTGTAAGTAGTCGAATTTAAATTTTTTTTCTAAACCTTCATTTGCCATTTTGTATAACAAAATGTCCTCATCATCATTTTTATTTATTGATACACGTGGAAGTTCAGGTGTTTTTTCTTCTAATAAGACACTACACTTCCTTGCTAAGTTAATTGTATTGTGACAACACTCTGGAATATCTTTAAAAAGTTCGATCATTTTATTGGGACTTTTTAAATAACAATTTTTTGAGATTCTTTTTCGTTCTTCCGAGTCGATAAAAGATTGTTCAGCAATGCAAATTAGTGCCTCATGACTTTCATAAAAACTTTCATCTAGGAAATAATTTTCGTTTGTAGCTACGATTGGAATTTTTTTTTTTTGCGACAAATCCAAAATAAAGTCATTAAATTCCATTTCCCTATTTGTGTTGTCCATTCTTTGAATTTCTAGGTAAAAGTTTTCATTAAATATTTCTTGTAAAGTTGACACTGCTACAAGGCTTTTTTCATTGCCGAATCTCTCATAGGTTTTTCGTAGAATACCGTTACATCCACCGCTGAGACATAATATACCTTCATTAATTGTGTTCAGATTAGCCATAGAAACAGATGGAAACAATTTATTTTTGCCGTCTAAAAATGAATGAGTAACTAGCTTAGATAAATTTTTATAACCTATTTGGCTTGATGCAATAAGTAAAATATAACAATTTGAATAATTTTCGTCTTCAACTCTTACGTTGCAAGAAAGTATAGGTTGAATACCAGATTTAATACAGGAAAGAGAAAACTCCATTGAACCAAAGAGATTTCCAAAATCTGAAATACCGATTGCGGGGGAACTATTTTTTTTACAAAATTCTAATAGTTCATTAAGTTTTAACGCTCCTCTAGATAATGAGTATTGAGTATAATTTCTTAAATGTACAAACATTATAATTTATTAAGTTTTGAGTTAGAGATTTCGTAGCAAAAGTCAAAATTAGAAATAAAACTCAAATTATGTGTTGCAATTATACATAAAGTCTTAAACTTTTTTGATAAGTTAAAAATGTAATCCATGACTAGTCTAGCATTTTTATCATCTAAACTTCCAGTCGGTTCATCTGCTAGTAAGATTTTTGGTTTTTTAACTAAAGCTCTTAAAACAGAAATTCTTTGTCTTTCTCCACCTGAAAGCAGTGATGGTTTAAAATTAGTTCTCTTTTTAAGCCCAAATTCTTCCATGATTTTTTTTGCACTATTGAATGAGTGATTCTTAGACAGTCCATTTAAAAGCAGTGGAATTGCGATATTCTCAATACAAGTAAAATCCTCTAATAATTGGCTTTCCTGTGAAATATATCCAATCATTTCTTTCCTGATCTTTGTTTTTTCAAATTCACTTAAAGGGTTTGTCAAAATATTACAAACTTTTAAATTTCCCATTAAAGGTTTTTGTACTAAGCCAAGAATATTTAACAATGTTGATTTACCTGAACCAGAGGGACCAATTAAGCCCACGACTTGATTTGACTCAAATTTTATACTTATATTATTGAGCACATCTATGTTTTCATCACCTTGTCTGTATGTGTGAGATAAATCTTTTAACTCAATCAACCCTACCTACTCCCATTTAATTAAATTTATTGGTTCAATCTCTGATGCTTTATAAGCAGGATAAATAGTTGCAGCGAACGACAGGATTATTGAAATTATAGAAATTAAAAATACTTCACCATTATCTACAATCATGGGTAATTTTGAAAAGAAATATATTTCCTCCGAAAATAATTTAGTATTTGTAAAACTTTCAATAAATTCTTTTATTTCATTAATATTAAAACAAAAAGTAAGGCCTAATAATAAACCAAAAGAGGTTCCGACTAATCCAATTAAAAAGCCATTCACTATAAATATTTTTAAAACTTGCAATTTTGTAAACCCAATCATTTTCAAAATACCAATATCTTTTCTTTTATTATTTACAAGCATTACCATTGAAGAAATTAAATTAAAAGCCGCGACAAGAACTATTAAGAATAATATTAGAAACATAACATTTTTTTCTACCTCAATTGCGTTAAACAAAGATGGGTTCATCTCTCTCCAATCGGTGATAAAATATTCTTTTGGAAGAAAAGACTTCACACTATTTTTATGTTCTTGAATTAGATTATAATCATTTACATGAATTTCTAAATTATCAGCTTTATTTCCGAAACCTAAAAATTCTTGTAATAACTGTATTGGAAAGATTATGAGTGATATATCATATTCATACATTCCCGTTTCAAAAACACCTGCTACTACAAAATTAGAACTTCTAATCAACTCCCCAAAAGGTGTGCTTACCGAATCAGAACTTATAATACTCAAATTATCTCCAACTTTTATATTAAATTTTTTCTTTAGTTTTTCTCCTATTAAGATACCTTCATTACTTTTGAAATTTTTAAGCTCGTGTTTTTTTAATCTTTTACTAAAAATCTTGCGATTTTTAATATCTTCATTTGATACACCTTTAATAAATATTCCAGTTGAATTTCCTTTATATGAAATTAAACCCTGAGACATAATTATTGGTTCAACGGTTATTTCAGAATTATTTTTTTCTAAATTATCAATTAAATTTTCATAATTAGAAATTTTCCTTTCATTATATTTTTCAACCTTAAAGTGTCCATTAACACCCAAAAATTTTGAAATTAATTCCGTTCTAAAACCATTCATTACGGACATTACAATAATTAATGTAGCAACACCTAGCGAAATTCCTAACAAAGAAAAGATTGTAATTAACGAAAAGAAACTGTCTCTAGTTTTGGGAAACAAATATCTAGTTGATAAGAAAAATTCAAATCTACTTATAATCATTTATTATACTATTTATTTTTTGTGTAACTAGTTTTGAATTCACATCAATTTGCTTTTCAGTCTCTCTAAACTTTATCTGAATAAGATCCTGGTCTAAAAATTTTCTTCCAACAATAACCTGCAATGGTATTCCAATTAAATCAGCATCACTAAACTTTATCCCCACCCTTTCATCTCTATCATCATATAACACGTCAATGGCATTTTTTTTTAATTCTAAATATACATTTTTACAAAACTCATTTACTAATTCTGAGTCTTTCTTAAGGTTTAAAATTATAACATCAAAAGGTGAAATTTCTTTGGGCCAAATTATTCCTCTACTATCATGGTTATTTTCAATAATTGCAGCAGGTATTCTAGAAACACCAATACCATAAGATCCCATCAATGGGTTTATTCTCCCTTCAGGCGTATCAATTAAAAAATTGAATTTCTTGGTATACTTATCGCCAAACGAAAAAATATGGCCTAATTCTATACTATTCTTCATAATTAAATTGTTATTTTTAATATTTTGTTCGTTATAGAATTCTTCCGTTGAACAGAAAAAATTATTATTAAAATTATCATACCTATCTTCGAGATTAGAAGTTTCTAATTCTTTAGAAATGACTATTTTTGATTCACCACTATCTGAAAATAAGTGAAATTCATGAGATAAATCTCCACCTATTTCACCACTCAATGCCCTAGCAGGTAACACGTTTAAACCTAGTAGTTTAAATATCTTCATATATAAATGATAAAATTTTTTGTATGTCAATTTAAGGTTTTTTACAGATAAATCAAAACTATAGGCATCTTTCATTAAGAATTCTCTAGACCTCATTACTCCAAATCTTGGTCTAATCTCATCTCTAAATTTTGATTGAATATGAAAGAAACTAAGTGGCAAGCTTTTATAACTTTTAATTATATTGGAACCTATCTCAGTGATCATTTCTTCATTGGTTGGCCCATATAATAATTCTTTTCCATTTCTATCATTTATTCTTAACATTTCTTTTCCATAACTTTCATACCTATCACTCTTTTTCCATATTTCAGCTGATTGAATTGTAGGCATTAAAATCTGACTGATGCCTTCTTTCTCATGTTCCTTAATTATTACTGACTTAATTTTCTTTAAAACTCTGTACCCCAATGGTAACCAGGTGTAAATTCCAGTGGCTTCCATTCTTACCATTCCCGATCTTAGCATCAAAATGTGTGATATCATTTTTGCATCAGAGGGAACCTCTTTTTTAGTAGGCAAACAAAATGAACTGATTTTCATGATTTAAACATACGAAACTATAATAAATATTATTAACCAAATGATTAATGAAAAGATTGATGTAAAAATAATTTTTTTTTTAGTCCAGGATCCTCTGGTGCACCTGGATCATTTCCTGTTTCAATATTTTTTTGCTTGGTTATTCCTAAAGGTAAAAAAATAAAAAGAGATAACCACCATATAACTAAGTAAAGAACGAGAGAATTAAAAAAACTCATAACTTATTCTTGCTCTAACTCAATCAAAGTATTATTGAAATCTTTGGGGTGCAAAAAAAGCACTAATTTATCATGAGCGCCTATTTTTGGTTTTCCATCTCCAAGAATTCTAAAACCTTTATTCATTAAATTATCTCTGGCCTTGTGAATATCTTTTACCTCAATACATATGTGATGAATGCCTCCTTCTGGATTTTTATTCAAATAATTACTTATTGGAGAATTATTATTAATTGGTTCCATTAGTTCGATTTTACTATTATCCATCTCGACAAAGACAACCCTCACGCCATGTTTAGGATAACTATGAGGAGTTGAAACTTTTGCATTAAAGGCTTTTTTGTATAATTGGGATGCTTTGGATATATCTTTGACAGCAATAGCTAGATGATTAAATTTTTTTAACATTTATTTATTATACTCTTATAATTTTAATACTTGTCAATGGTCTAATACCATAATCTTTTAAAATCATAGATCTAATTCTACTTTTGAGTGTGCTTTTTAATATCTCATCTGTAATTCCAGTTTTATTAGATTCGTTAAAAATTTGTATTACTTTTTTTTGAATTTTATTACTTTCAACTATATCTTCTTCATCAACTAAGGTATTTGCAAAAATGATTGGTTTTACAAGTAAGTTATCATCATTATTAATAATGAAAACAATTTGTGCGGAACAATTTAGATTTGAAGACTTCAAATTGCTTAGTAATTTATCATCTTTTGGAAGAATTCTATTACCAAATAGTATTTTTCTGCCAGAATTGACTTTTTCAACAATGGATGAATTTTTTTTTTTTATTTCTGCAACATTTCCATTCTCTACAAGCAAACATGAATTTATACCCTTACTTTTTGCGAATTTAATATGTTCTTTTAAATGAGAAAACTCACCGTGAATCGGAATTAATAATTCTGGTTTGACCCAACTATACATCTTCTCAAGTTCTGCTTGAGATGGATGACCTGATACGTGAACCTTTGGGAATTTATCATCAATATATCTTGCACCAATTTTAAGAATCTGATTTTTAATTTTTGAAATTTGTTTTTCATTTCCAGGAATTTCTCTTGAAGAGAAAATCACCATATCATTTTTTTCTAATTCATAATTCGCATTCATACCGTTTATAAGTTTATATAAAGCCGCTCTAGACTCACCCTGACTACCTGTGCAAACTAAAACAGTATTATCGCTTGGTATTAATTTTCCATCATCTTGATTTAAAAATCTTGGAATTGTTTTAAGATAATCATTTTCTAATGCTGAATCATAAATCCTCTTCAAAGACCTCCCAAGAAAGATACAACTTCTTTTATGCTTTTTAGATACATACCCAATTGTTTCTAATCTTGCAATATTTGAGGCAAAACATGTTATTATAATTTTACCATTTTTGTGACTATTAAAGACTTCATCTAAAGTTTGCCTCACCTCCTGCTCTGATCCAGACGGGGTTGCATTGAAAACATTGGTTGAATCACAAACAAGCGCATGGATTTTTTGTTTTTTAATTTTCTCAATTTTAATTTCGTCTATTGGCTTACCAACTAAAGGCAAAGGATCAATTTTCCAATCTCCAGAGTGAAAAATATTAATTTTTTCAGTTTTTATCAAAATTGCATTAGGTTCTGGTATAGAATGGGTAAGAGCCAAAATTTCTATATTGAACGGGCCTAAATCATAATTTGAATTATATTTAAGAGTACTAATTTTTGGTTGTTTGTTTTTAGTAAACTTTCTCTTTAAAACTGAAGAGGTAAAAGGTGTTGCAAAAATAGGAATATCACCAAGGTTTTCATATAAATAAGGCACCCCCCCAATATGATCTTCGTGAGCATGAGTTAATATCATACCAACAATATGGTTCTTTCTCTCAAAAATATATTGTAAATCAGGTAATATAACATCAGCACCTGGAACATTTTCATCGTTAAATGTTACACCTAAATCAACAATTAACCATTTGCCATCGCAACCGTACAAATAACAATTCATGCCAATTTCTCCAGCACCTCCCAGCGGAAGAAAATAAACCGAATTTTTTTCATAATTTTTCGAATTATTCATTTTTTTATAATATTTTTATATATGGAATATAAACTCTTTATAGTCAAATTCTTATCAATAAGATCAAATATTTTAAAGTCTCTAAAATATTCACAGTTTCCACCTGTTAGAATTACTTTAGGTTCCGTTGATTTTTCACTCTTTATTTTTACTATCAGACCTTGAATCATAGATAAATACCCCCAATAAAAGCCTGAACTTATAGCATCATTTGTGTTATTTGAAACAACCTTTTTATTTTTTTTAAACTTTACAATTGGCAGTTTCGAGGTGTATTTATGAAGTGATTTTAAGGAAACATCTATTCCTGGAAATATTAGACCTCCTTCATAAATTTTAGACTCATTTACGTAGTCAAATGTAGTTGCTGTACCCAAGTCAATTATCAGAAAAGGTTCATCAAAAATCCTTAAACACATGAAAATATTAACTAATCTATCTGTTCCTATTGTTCCTTTTATCAATGTCTTTATTCCTAGCTTAGAAATCATAATATTATTTAAAAAGGTAAATTCAAGTTTAGCTTGACTCAAAACTTTACATATATTTTTATCAATCTCATCTACTACGCTACAAACAATAACATGAGAAATTTTTTCTTTATTTTTAAAAATTTCTAATGATTGCATTAAAGAAAATTTTTTTTTTAAATCAGCCGTTTTTATATTCTCTACCATTCTTATTTTACCATTAGAAAACAACCCGAATGTTAAAAATGTATTTCCCACATCAATTGTAAGTATCATTAAATTATGACTCAATAATTGTTTTTTTAGAATTTGAAACTAAAACAAGCGAACCTCGATGGTTAATCGTTTTAAATATACCATTATGAAATGAATTCATTTTTTTTACTTTTACCATTTTCCCAATATCATTTGCCATTGACAACCAATATTGTTTGAAAGTTTTAAAAGAATTTATACTATTAGCAGTCAAGTTTTTATCTAAAGATTTAAAAATTTTTTTAAAAATATCATTTATATCAACTTTACTTGTAAAATTCTTCAAACAGGTTGTTTTATAATTGTTTGAAACTGGTTCAGAAATAATATTTAAGCCAAAACCAATTATTAAATTTTCGATTTTATTACCCAAGACAGATGTTTCAAGTAAAATACCAGCAATTTTTTTTTTTTCTATAAATATATCGTTAGGCCATTTAAATTTAAATTTTAATTTAGGATATTCCTTTACTAAAACTCTCATAATAATAACAGCTACAATAATATTAATTTTTCCAAAGTCGTTTATATTAAATTGCTTCTCAATTAATATTGAGCATGTCAGATCTCCGGCATTGCTGATCCATTCATTACCCTTCCTTCCTTTTCCATTCAACTGTAATTCAGAAATCAAACCAAAAGAACCTTGGGTTTTTTTATTCTGTTTAATTTCTTTTATACGATCATTAGTGCTTGAAACAACCTTTTCATATATCAAATTATTGTCGAGCATTAATTAATTGCAAAAAGTGAAAATGTTATTGATGCTGATAAATCTAAAAAGAACTTTGGGTAGAATAAAATTGTAATATTTAAAATTGCAAATATGGAAAGTAAAACTTTTGTTTCAAAATTAATATCTTTATCCAATTCTTCTGTTGGCAAGTCAAAAAACATAAGTTTTACAATCCTTAAATAATAAAAAGCAGCAACTACTGATGTTAAAACGCCTATAACGGCTAAGTAAAATAAATTATTATCAATTGCTACATTAAGTATTATTAACTTACCTAAAAAACCGGATAGCGGAGGAATACCTGCCATTGAGAAAACAAAAATTGCCATGCAAACTGCAATAAATGGATTATTACTATAATATCCAGATAATTCCTTTATTGAAGTTACATTGATTCCATCAATTTTTAAATTTAAAATCACAAGAAAGACCCCGAGATTCATAAGTATATAAAGAATAAGATAGATAGATATGCCAATTATACCATCTTCAGTTCCAGGAACTAGACCAATAAGCATGAATCCAACATGGTTAATAGTACTGTAAGCAAATAGTCTTTTTAAATCAGTTTGAAAAAGTGCTGCAAAGGAGCCAACAAGCATTGAAGTAATTGATAAAATTATAATTATTTTACCCCAATCAACATTTATCTCTCCAAATGGGGTAACAAGGAATCTAATTACTACTGCAAATGCTGCTACTTTTGGTACCACTGATAATAAAGCAGTAATCAGTGTTGGTGAACCTTGATAAACGTCTGGAGTCCACATATGAAAAGGGGCAGCTGAAAGTTTAAGAGACAATGAAACTAGAACAAAAACAACTCCAATAATTAAGAATAAAGGTATTTCATTTGCTTGACTTAAAATTTTAGATATCTCAATAAAATTTGTTGTACCAAAAAAACCGTAGATCAAACTTGCTCCAAATAGAAAAATACATGTTGAAATACTACCAATTACAAAATATTTCACCCCAGCCTCAGATGAGTTTATTTCATTTCTTGAAAAAGACACAAGAATATACAAAGCAAGACTCTGCAACTCCATAGATAAAAATAGAGATAGAATATCATTTGCTGATACCATAAACATCATTCCGATTACCGCCAGAATTATCAAAATAGGAAACTCTATTTTATTTAAATTTTTATCCGTATTAATTGTTATAAACATAAAAAGAATAATGCTGCTACCAATTAAAAGTAGGCACTTCATGAATGATCCAAAAGAATCAATAACAAAAAATCCATTTAGGATTTCTTTAAATTGAAATGTATTCTTGAATATAAAGAACTGAGAAAATACTAAGAGTATTAATGTCAAATATCCAATTATTACATGCGCGTTTTTTTTTATAAAAGGGCCAATCAATAATAAGAACAAAACACTAATAGATAAAAATATTTCAGGGGTTATTATCACCAAAATTCCTCAAAAAATTGATATTGGGTAAAGTGTTATAATTCTCTCTATTGATGTAGTCGAAAAATTTAGTAATAAGTTTGGTTTCACACCAATCAAAATAATTAAAACAACAAGCAAAGAAAAAATAATTAATTCATTTATTTTTAAATCCTCTTTTACTGCAAGTACATTAGTATTAATTTCTCCTAAAAAAACTTTTTTATATAGTTTTAGCATATAAGCTGCTGCTAAAATTACGCCCAATGAGGCTAAACATGCAATTAGTGTATTTTTACTAAAAACAGCTAATAAAGTTAAGAATTCTCCAACAAATCCACTTGAACCAGGAAATCCAATTGAACCAAGGCTAAAAATCAAAAAGAAAACTGCGAATTTTGGCATTATGTTTATTAAACCTCCAAAAGAACCTATGTCTTTTGTATTATATCTATTATATACTGAGCCGATTGAAAAAAATAAAGCAGCAGAAATTAAACCATGCGAAATCATTTGCAGTATTGCTCCATGTAAGCCTTGTATATTTGCTGAAAAAATTCCTATTGTTACAAAACCCATATGTGCAATAGAAGAATATGCTATTAGTTTTTTCATATCATTCTGAACTAATGCAATTAAAGATGTGTAGATAACCGCCACAACTGATAAAAAATAAATAAAAGGTGTAAAGAAGATTGAAGCATCAGGTAGAATTGAAAGGTTGAATCTAATAAATCCATATCCCCCTAGTTTTAGAAGAATCGCCGCTAGAATTACGGAACCTTCTGTTGGAGCTTCAACATGTGCATCTGGTAACCATGTATGAAATGGCCACATTGGAATCTTTACTGCAAACGAGGAAAAAAAAGCTAACCATAGCCATATTTGGATATAGAATGGAAGACTAAAATTCAATATCTTTGGAATTTCTGTTGTTCCAAACTCCTGATATAAAAAAATAATTGCAATAAGCATTAAAACTGATCCTAAAAGCGTATAAAGAAAAAATTTATAGGCTGAATAAATTCTCCGACTTCCTCCCCAAACTCCCACAATTAAATACATTGGTATTAAAATACTCTCAAAAAAAATATAAAAAGAGAAAAGATCAATTGCACTAAATGCCCCAATAAGAAAAGTTTCTATTAGAAGAAAAGAAGATAGATAAAGCTTAATTTTTTTTTTTTCAATATTCCACATGAAATAAATGCATAGTGGTATGATAAAAGTTGAGAGAATTACAAAAGGCAGAGAAATACCATCAATTCCAACGGCAAATTTTAAATTATCGTTATTAAACCAGCTAAAAGAGTTAACAAACTGAAAGTGTGGAACATTTTTGTCAAAATTAACTGGTATATAAAGAGAGATTAAAAAATTGATTATTGATGTCCATAATGCAGACATTTTCGCTGTACTTGAGTTCTTTACATTTACAGAAAATAACACAAAAATGATTCCAACAATTGGAATTATTAGAAGAATTGGAATAATTGGTATACTGAACATATTCAAAAAATATAAAAGTAAATACTTATAAAAATTGTAAGACCAACAATCACAGAGAGTGCATAATGATATAAATAACCTGTCTGAAAACTAGAAAAAATTGACCCTATCTTTCTTACAAATCTAGAGACACCATTAGGGCCAATATTATCAATTAGTTCTATATCAATTGATTTCCAGAAACCCTCGCCCAAGTAGTTTGATGTCTTTACAAAAATAACATCATACATCTCATCAAATAACCATTTTTTTTTAAGAAAAATATAAATTATATTTAGTTTCAATTTTAAAAATGTTGAAAAATTTTTAAATACCACACATAAAAGAACAGACAATATTAAACCAATGAGTAAGTTGATTAAAGGTAATTTTCTAATTAATAGAGGTATCTCATTTAAAAAAGATTCAGTTATGTTTAAAGAAATATTTACTAAACTATTATTCCAAAAACCAATTGAATCAATACCAAAGAAAAATTTTTCAAATAGAATCCCTGAAAAAATTGAAAAAAATGACAGAATCACCAGAGGAATAAGCATTACATTAGGTGATTCGTGAAGATGAGCTATAACTTTCTCATCTGCATTGCATCGTCCATGAAACACATAAAAAAATAACCTAAAAGAATAAAAGGAAGTAAGAAGAACCACTAAAACAGCAATGATATAAACATATGGAAATATCGAAGTTGAATTAGTATACAAAATTTCTAAAATTAAATCTTTGGAAAAATATGCACTGAAAAATGGAAAACCCGTTAGCGAGAGAGTACCAACTAACATCAGTAAATAAGTAACTGGTATTTTATTGAATAAACCTCCCATCTTTTTTATATTTTGTTCATCTGACATTGCATGGATAACTGAACCGGCACCAAGAAAAAGAAGAGCTTTAAAAAAAGCATGAGTTACCAAATGAAAAATAGCCACATTATAGGCTGATATACCAATCGCAATAAACATATAACCAAGTTGACTGCAGGTTGAGTAAGCAATTATTTTTTTTATATCATCCTGAGTTATAGCGACAGAAGCTGCAAAAAAACAAGTTAAGCATCCAATTATCAAAATGAAATTTCGAGTAAATGGTGATTTTTCTAAAAGTGGTGACATTAATACCATTAAAAAAACTCCGGCGGTAACCATTGTAGCTGCATGAATTAGGGCTGACACCGGTGTAGGGCCCTCCATTGCATCTGCAAGCCAGGTATGGAGACCAAATTGAGCAGATTTCCCCATAGACCCAATAAATAATAGCATTGTAATTAATGTTAAGGAATGAAAATTAACCCCAACAAATTCAAAATATGAATTTTCTTGAGTATCAACCAACAAAAAGATTTCTTTAAAATTTACAGTTCCAAAAATAATAAAGATTGCAAATATTCCGATAAGAAAACCAAAATCTCCAACTCGATTGACTACAAAAGCTTTGATAGCCGCTTTATTAGCAGATGCCTTATGATTATAATATCCAATTAATAAATAAGATGTTAATCCAACACCTTCCCATCCTAAGAAAAGTTGAATTAGATTAGAAGAAGATACTAAAATAAGCATAAAAAATGTAAAAAGTGATAAGTAAGACATAAAAATTGGTCTCTTTTCATCACTAGCCATGTACCCTACGGAATAAATATGTACTAAAAGCGAAATAAAGTTCACCAGAAGTATCATTATCATGGATAAACGATTTATATTTAATGACCAATCAATATATAAACTTCCAGAACTCAACCATTCAGACAATATAATACCCTTCTCAGCATTAATTTCATTAATTGAAAAAAATCCAAAAATAGAAAAAATTGTTGAAAATAGCATCAAGCCACACGACAGTATATCTATATTTCTATTTGAAACATTTTTGCTAAGTAAAAATGATAAAATAAAACTTATTAAGGGTAAAAATACAGCAAAAATATACATTTTAACCTTTCATTTTATTTATTTTATCTACGCTAATCGTTCCCTTATTTTTAAAAAATACTGTTAGAATTGCTAATCCAACCGCCGCTTCTGCGGCTGCAACAACTAAAATAAACATAGCAAATATTTGTCCAGATAAGTCATTCAGATAACTAGAAAAACCGACAAAATTGATATTAACACCTAAAAGCATAAGTTCTATAGACATCAATATTGTTATCATATTCTTTCTGTTAATAAAAATTCCCAATAAACCAATAGAGAAGATTATTGATGATAAGATTAGATAATTAATTATGTCCATTGAATAACTTTACTTCTCATTTTTTTTTGGGTCTGATAGCCTAATTACATCCTCTTTTTTTACATTATTTTGATAAAAAATATCTTGACTCCTCGCTTTTCTTTTTTTGTCATAAGCTAAAACTATTGCACCAATCATTGCCACTAGTAGAACATATGCCGACATTTGAAAAATAATAAAATATTCTGTGTACATAAATAATCCTATAGATTTGGTATTAGAGTTACCTGATAAAAAAAGACTCTCAATATTTATTTTAGGTTGTTTTAAATCTATAATAAAATCTGAAAAAATAAAAGTTAACTCTGTTAGAAAAATAAATGACAAGAGTAAACCAAAGGGTAAATATTTGAGAAAGCCTTCTTTTAATCTTGTAAAGTTTATGTTTATCATCATTACAACAAATAAGAATAAGACCGCAACTGCCCCAACATATACAATAATAAGAGTCATAGCCAAAAATTCAGCGTCGGAAATTAAAAATAAAATAGCTGCATTGAAAAAACTAAAGATTAAGAAAAGTACAGAAAAAACAGTATTCTTAGATAACACAACAAAAGAACTTGAAATTATGAGAAGAGTGGAAATTATCAAAAAAAATAAATTCATCAATTATAAATATTTAGATTCACTTTCTAAATTTTTAGCGATTTCTAGTTCCCATCTATCTCCATTATCTAAGAGTTTATTTTTGTTATAAATAAGTTCTTCTCTAGTCTCGGTGGCAAACTCGAAATTAGGGCCCTCGACTATAGCATCGACAGGACAAGATTCTTGACAATAACCGCAATATATACACTTTGTCATATCAATATCATATCTAGTTGTTTTTCTTGATCCATCGGATCTTTCCTCGGCTTCTATATATATTGCTTGTGCAGGACAGACCGCTTCACAGAGTTTACAAGCTATGCATCTTTCTTCTCCTGATTCGTATCTTCTGAGTGCATGCTCTCCTCTAAATCGTGAACTGATAAACCCCTTTTCAAATGGATAATTTAAAGTTACCTTTTTTTTAAAAAAATATTTTATAGTCAAAGCCAAACCATCAATTATTTCTATTAAAAAAAATTGTTTAAAAATAAAACTTAATCTTTTAAATAACTTTTTCATATTAAATCTACTTATCAAAAAAATAAACATAACTTGATGTTAATATAATCCAAAATAAAGATAATGGTAAAAATACTTTCCACCCCAGTCTCATAAGTTGATCATATCTATATCTTGGTAAGGTAGCCCTAATCCAAAGAAAAAGAAACAATAAAATACTTATCTTTAATAAGAACCAGACAATACCGGGTATCATATCTAAGCCTAAAACTGGCATCCAACCACCAAGAAAGAGAATGGTTGTTAATGAACTCATTAAAATCATATTTCCATATTCACCCAAAAAGAAGAGTCCAAAAGTTAACGAAGAATATTCTACATTATATCCAGCAACCAATTCTGCTTCAGCCTCTGGAAGATCAAAAGGGGCCCTATTCGTTTCAGCTAAAGTAGATATAAAAAAAATGACAAACATGGGGAAATGAGGAAACATAAACCAATAATTTTGTTGTGCATAGACTATATCTGAAAGATTTAATGAGCCAACGGTTATTAAAACGTTTATTATAATAAGTCCAATAGAAACTTCGTAAGAAATCATTTGCGCGGCAGATCTAAGCGCACCCAGAAATGCATATCTGGAATTACTTGCCCAACCAGCCATAATTAATCCATATACGCCCAAAGATGAGATAGATATAATGTATAAAATTCCAACATTTATATTTGATAAAACTAAACCGTCGCCAACTGGTATTACAGCCCATGCAAGAAGAGCCAAAGAAAATGTTAGCACTGGAGCAAAAAGAAACACTACTTTATTAGAATTTGATGGAATAATAGTTTCTTTTGTTAGAAGTTTTATACCGTCTGCTAATGGTTGTAATAGCCCAAAAGGACCAACCACATTTGGACCCCGCCTAAGTTGCATATAACCTATAACTTTTCTTTCAAAATAAGTTAAATAAGCAATCATAACTAAAAGTGGAACAATTATTAAAAGAATTTTAAGAATTGTAAAAAACACGAATTCTAAGTAATAAATATCAGGAATCATATTTTGTCACTTATTAAATATTCTTGTACATTCAGCCATGACATTAGAATGACGACTTACTGAATCTGTCATATAAAAGTTATTTATATTGGATGCTAGAGGTTCATCAAAAAATTTTCCATTTAGTTTCCTTGGTTTAACAAAACGATTTTTTTGAATTCTATCGATATTTCTCAATAATGGATAATGATCAAACATTTTAGCTCTTAATCTTTCAAAACTCTCAAATTTTAGTTTTATATTTAAATAACTTGATAATTTATCAAAAAATTGCCATGCGTCATCCACGCCAGACAAAGCAGACCTGACTTTTGCAGATATCTGCGGTCTACCTTCTATATTGACAAATATTCCCTCTTTTTCAGTAAAGCAAGTCATCGGTATAATTAAATCGGCATTTTGAGCACCTTCATCTCCATGATGTCCATGGTATACTATGTAAGTAGACTTTGGTATCTTCTTAAAATCAATTTCATCTGCAGCCATTAGGTAGAGTAACTCAAAATCACCATTGTAAACCTTGTTAAGAAGTCCGTTTTTTGAGGTTATATGATTTCCAGAATAAAACTCTAAATCTAGTGCTCCAACTCTTCCTGCGTATGTTTGTAAAACATTAAATCCGTTCCAACCTTGCAACTTTTTTTGATTATCATACAACTTTTTTGCGAGATTAAAAATTTTTTCTGAGTCATTTCTACACAAAGCCCCTTGACCTACAATAAAAAGTGGTGTTTTTGATTTTTTCAAAAGTTTTGAAAAAGCATGACTTCCATCAATTAATTCTTTTAATACATGTGGTTTAGTACCAAGCTCATTAACTCTATAATTTAACTTCGTTGGATAACCTATTCTTCCAATTGGATAAGGTTGTTCACTATTTGCAAATGTTTTTCTTATTCTTGCGTTTAAAATTGCAGCTTCAATCTTTGGATCACTGCCTATCAAAAAACACAAATCACTGTCTTCAACATCTCTAATAGTTGTGTTAAAAACATATGATGATCTGTCGTTAGGGACAAAATAAGAGTTATCTTGTCTACAATCATAATTTTGACAATGGATTGTTTTTAAAAACTCCTTAAATGCAAAAATAGTTTCACAATCAAGTATGTTACCAGCCAATGCTGAAATTTTACTACCTACAGTACATTCTAACTTGTTCTTCAGTGTTAGAAATAGATTATCGTATGATATTTCTTCAAATTTACCTTCGATTTTTTTGTATGGTCTATCTATTCTCTGGTTTGGAATACCATCATAAGCATACCGAGTTTTATCTGATATCCATTCCTCATTAATATCTTCATTTATCCTGGGTTGAACTCTAAGTATCTTTTCACCTTTTAAGTCTATTCTAATATTACTTCCTACGCCATCCATTACATCGACTGAGTCTATTTTCTTTAGCTCCCACGGTCTGGCAACAAATGCATATGGTTTTGAAGTCAGTGCACCTACAGGACACAAATCGATAACATTTCCAGATAATTCAGAATCAACAGCCTCCTCTAAAAAGGTAGTAATTTCTGTATCTTCTCCTCTGCCTATAGCGCCAATTTGATCTATACCACAAACTTCTTCACCAAAGCGAACGCACCTAGTACAATGAATACATCTAGTCATGTGAGTTTTTATTATTGGACCCAGATTTTTATTTTTTACTGCTCTTTTCCTGCCAAAATACCTACTTATACCCTTGCCATATGCCATTGCTTGATCTTGTAGATCACACTCACCTCCTTGATCACAAACAGGACAATCTAATGGATGATTAATTAAAAGAAACTCCATAACTGCATTTCTTGCCTTTTTGACAAATTCGGTATTTGTTTTTACTACCATTCCCTCGTTAACAGGCATTGCACATGAAGCTACAGGTTTTTGTGAACCTTCTAACTCAACTAAACACATCCTACAATTACCAGCAATCGATAACTTTTCGTGATAACAAAATCTTGGTATTTCAATTCCAATAGATTCGCAGGCTTGAAGTATACTTATACCGTCATCTACCTCAATCTCAGTATCATTGATTTTAATTTTTGGCATATTTACGCGACATTTTTATTTTGTATCCTAAGTATAATATCTTGTTTAAAGTGTTTAATTAAACCTTGGATAGGCCATGCAGCAGCATCACCAAGTGCGCAAATCGTATGACCCTCAATTTGTTTAGTAACCTCTTCAAGAAGAACAATATCGTCAGTTGTAAAATTATTACTTGAAATTTTATTCATCATTCTCATCAACCACCCTGTCCCCTCTCTACATGGTGTACATTGCCCACAGGATTCGTGCTTATAAAAAGCGGAAAGTCTTGCAATTGCTTTCACTAAATCTGTCTGTTTGTTCATAACTATTATTCCAGCAGTACCCAAACCAGTTCCAACATTCTTTAATGAATCAAAATCCATTTTTACATCATCACAAATATTCTTTGGAATTAATGGTACAGACGATCCACCTGGTATAATAGCTAATAAATTATCCCATCCCCCAATCACATCACCTGCATACTTCTGAATGAGTACTTTGAGAGGTATTCCTAATTCTTCCTCAACATTACATGGCTTATTTACGTGGCCCGATATACAAAATATTTTAGTACCAGTACTATTTTTTGTTCCTAGAGAAGAAAACCATTTATGACCCCTTTTGATTATGGTGGGGATTACAGCTATGGTTTCAACATTATTTACAGTTGTGGGACAACCAAAAACTCCAACATTAGCAGGAAAAGGTGGCTTTAATCTTGGTTGTCCTTTTTTTCCCTCAATACTTTCAATTAGGGCAGTTTCCTCACCACAAACATAAGCGCCTGCTCCAAGATGAAGATAAATATCAAAGTGCCATCCAGATCCACAAGAATTTTTTCCAATTAACCCATCTTTATAAGCCTCATCTATAGCATTCTGTAAAATTTTAATTTCATTTGCGAATTCACCTCTAATATAAATGTAACATGTATTTGCACCAATTGCGTAGCCCGAGACTAAACAACCCTCTATCAACTTATGAGGTTCGTTCCTTAGAATGTCTCTATCCTTACAAGTACCAGGTTCTCCTTCATCCGCATTTATGATTAGATAATGAGATCTAGATGTTTTTTTTGGCATAAAACTCCACTTCATACCAGTAGAAAAGCCGGCACCTCCCCTTCCTCTCAAGCCAGATGACTTTATTTCTTCGATAATTTTATCTTTTCCCATTTGCAAGATTTCTTTAGTATTTTTCCAATCTCCTCTTTTCTTCGAACTTGAAAGATTTGAACTATATTTTTTATGAAGATTAGTAAAAATTAGATTTTTTTGATTTATCATATTACTTTGCCGGTTCTGACCCTTTTCTGTTTATTTGAGAGCCGTAAGAATTCTTTTTTCCATTCCTTAGATTATACAAGATTTTTTCGATAGACTCTTCATCTAAATCCTCAAAATAATTTTCTCCAACTTTTATCACGGGAGCATTAACACAAGCTCCTAGACATTCAACCTCAATAAGAGAAAAATTTTTATCTTCTGTCACACTTCCTACATTTAAATTTAGATAAGTTTTACACTTTTCAAGTATTTTTTCAGAACCTCTCAACATACATGGCGTTGTAGTACAAACTTCAACATGATTTTTTCCAACAGGGCACAAATTATACATTGAATAGAAGGTTGCAATCTCTAATACTTTGATTTCTGACACCTTCAACAAATGGGATATAAATTCTATTGCTTTTTTAGGTATCCATCCATTGTTTTGTTTTTGAGCTAGGTCTAAAAGTGGCATTATGGAACTTTCAAGATAATTTTTGGGATATTTTTTCAAAATCTGAGTAACTATTATTTGGTTTTCCTTAGAAAAACTAAATTCCTTCGGTTGTAAATTTTCACCTGCTATTTTTTTAAAATTTGCACTCATAACTATCTATCAATTTCCCCAAAAACAATATCTAAACTACCAATAATAGCAACTAAATCTGCAAGCATATGGCCCTTTGATAAGAATTCGGTTGAAGCCAAAAGTGGAAATCCCGGAGCTCTAATTTTACATCTGTAGGGTTTGTTTGTTCCATCCGAAACTAAAAAAACACCAAATTCACCTTTAGGTGCCTCAACGCATTGATAAGTTTCACTAGCAGGAACATGGTAACCTTCAGTAAATAACTTAAAATGATTTATCAAGGCTTCCATTGATGTTTTCATTTTCTCTCTTTTGGGAGGAACAACCCTTGGATCATCAATTACACACTCACCATCTGGTATATTTTTTAAACATTGTTGAATTATAGATAAGGATTGTTTCATTTCTTCAATTCTCACCAGAAATCTCTCATAACAATCTCCATTAGTTCCAACTGGAATTTTAAAATCTAGTTCATCATATACTTCATATGGTTGAAGTTTTCTCAAATCCCATTCTATTCCACAAGCTCTCAAACATGGGCCTGTAAAACCTCTCTCAAGAGCATCCTCTTTATTAATTTTGCCAATATCCACAGTACGTTGCCTAAAAATTCTATTAGAGTCAAGTAATCTCTCAAGATCGTTAATTCTTTTTGGGAATCTCTTACAAAAAGCGTCAATATCTTCTAAAAGCCCATCCGGTAAATCTCTATACACTCCACCAGGTCTAAAATAAGCAGAATGTAATCTAGAACCTGAGACTCTCTCATAAAACTCCATCAGGACTTCTCGTTCCTCGAAAAACCATAAAAAAGGGGTCATTGCACCAACATCCAAGGCAAATGTTGTAATATTTAAAATATGATTAAGTATCCTAGTAATTTCTGAAAAAAGCACTCTTATATACTTACCTCTTAGTGGAACCTCTAATTTTAAAAGTTTCTCTACGCTAAGAGCAAATGCATGTTCTTGACACATTGGAGAGACATAATCTAATCTATCAAAATAGGGTATTGCTTGAAGATATGTTTTATTTTCAATTAATTTTTCAGTTCCTCTGTGAAGCAATCCAATATGAGGGTCTGCTCTTTCAACAATTTCACCGTCAAGTTCCAATACAAGTCTTAGAACTCCGTGGGCTGCTGGGTGTTGTGGTCCGAAGTTCATTGAATAGTTTTCAATTTTTACTTTTTTATCCATTATTCTTTTCTCGACAAACCTTCCCACGGACTTAAATTATCAAAATTCCTATATTCCTGATCCAATTTAACAGGTTCATTAATTATTTTTTTTTGTTCATTATCATATCTCAATTGAATAAAACCAGTAAGCGGGAAATCCTTTCTTAGAGGATAACCTTCAAAATCATAATCGGTCAATATTCTTCTTAGATCTGGATGGTTAGAAAAATGAATACCGAAAAGGTCAAAAATCTCTCTCTCATACCAATTTGCACAAGGATAAATATTAGAAATCGAGGGTATCGATTCATCTTCAACTATATTAATCTTTAGCCTTACTCTCAAATTTTGGGATGTACTCAAGAAATTATAAACAACTTCAAACCTCTTCTTTTTATTAGGATAATCAACTGCACACAAGTCAATCAATATATCAAAATTTGTTGTAGGGTTATCTTTAAGAAAAAATATGATCTTAGATAGCTTGATATTATCGGAAATGATTACAATCTCAAAGTTCTTGAAAAAAACTTCACAACCAAAAATTTCAAGAGAATTTTTAATTAAATCGTACTTTTCCTGAATCTTTTCTATTTCGTATTTTTTCATCTTCTTGTTATAGTAGATTCTCTCATAATTTTCTTTTGGAGTTGTAAGACACCGTACAGAAGAGCCTCAGCCGTTGGTGGACAACCGGGAACGTATATATCTACAGGTACGATCCTATCGCAACCTCTTACAACAGAATATGAATAGTGATAGTAACCTCCTCCATTTGCGCAACTTCCCATAGATATGACCCACCTTGGTTCAGGCATTTGGTCATAAACCTTTCTCAATGCAGGAGCCATCTTATTTGTTAATGTGCCAGCTACTATCATTACATCAGACTGTCTAGGACTCGGTCTAAAAACAATTCCAAATCTATCAAAGTCATATCTGCTTGCAGCGGACTGCATCATTTCAACAGCACAACAAGCTAAACCAAAACTCATTGGCCAAAGAGAACCTGATCTAGCCCAGTTTACTAAATCATTAAATTTAGTAAGCACAAAGCCTTCAGAGGAAACTTTCTTTTCAAAATCTACAAATGAACCTTCTTTAACTAATTCCAATCTAGGGCTCCTTTCATCCACTCATATATAAAGCCAATTGTTAAGACAAATAAGAAAAACATCATTGACCAAAAACCAAGAGGCTCAAGGTCTCTTAATGCAATTGCCCACGGAAAAAGAAAAATTATCTCAAGATCAAAAATTATAAATAAGATAGCAACAAGATAAAATTTAACATCAAATTTTCCGCGTGAATCAGAAAATGGTTCAAATCCACATTCGTACGAAGAGATTTTTTCCTTGTAAGGATCATTTTTTGCAAATACAAAAGACATAAATAAAGCTCCAAAGGAAATTACGAGGGCCATAAGCAAAAAAATTAAAATAGGTATATATTCCTCAAAATTTATCATAAATATAATATGTTAATTTAAAATTTAATTTCCATAATTTTAATTATTGAGTTGCTTTCATAACTTTATTAATACTTTCTTTGAATTGAACAAAATCTTTCGTCATGTTTAAAGTTTTGTCATTAATAGATTTTATTGTATTAGATAAAAAATCACACCCCATTTGCTTATCATCGTTAGTGAAATGATACCAGATCCCTGCATCGCCAACTTCACAGTATGAATCATTATCAATGTATATATGTTTAAGTATTATTATTTTTGCATTAAAACCAAGAGATCTTAAAACATTTAAAGCTAAAGGAATATTTAAGAGTGGAATTTCATATATTTTTCCCGTACCTGAAACAACTATAATCTCATTAGATCCAAGTAATCCTTTTTTTGATTCAGGAGCAAAAACAAATATTTCTTGTCCGATTTCGGCAATTTTTCCACCCAAAAGTGAAAATGCTAGTAATTTTGATTCGGCTACGTCTGCTACATTTAAAATCTGATTTTCACCAAAAAATAGCTTCTTTACATCCTCTGGTAAAAGTGACTCGATAACATTTTGTTGATATCCGTAATCGTCATACAATGAAATTAATGCTTCATCAACACTCATCTTGGAGGGTGTAAGTTGAGTTCTTATAAATTCTTGTGCAATAGTGTTATCATTATTAACAGCTGTAGCATATAAACTGA
>MDTB01082995.1_pt1 | contig 29570 bp, 27 predicted proteins | sample 811161 | NCBI WGS metagenome assembly MDTB01 (sample SAMN05326650, study PRJNA326480) | marine metagenome | isolation source: seawater | place: Mediterranean Sea | collected 2009
AAGATACTTTTTAATTCATCTTGCGCCTGTAGCTTAACTGGATAGAGCATCTGACTTCGGATCAGAGGGTTGGGGGTTCGAATCCCTCCAGGCGTGCTAAATTTTACAAAAAGAGATAATTTTTTTTATTCTGCTATCTAAAGAAATATCTTTAATGTTTACTTTTTTTTGATACTCTTGCCTACCAGCTTTTTCTAGAGCATTTTTAAAACTCAGATTATCATCACTTTTATAAAAATGTATATTTTCCGAGTAAGGCAATGCCTTAATTGAATCATAATCTTCTGATAGTATTTTTAGTCCACTTGCCAAATATTCAAAATATTTTAGGGGGGAGGTGTATCGCGTAGAGTGTAAATTACTTTCTGAATTTAAAAGAAGCCCAAATTCAGCTTTTTTAATTTCTTGTATAGTTTCTTGATAGTTAAGTCTTTCAATAATCTCAATATTTTTTTTCTCCATATTTATTTGATCAAGTTTCTCTTTTTCATATTTGCTCGCACCAATTATTTTTAAAGTAAAATCATCCTTTATGTTTTTAATAATGAATTCTATATTTCGAGGTTCATTAAATCTTTTTAAATTTCCTGTAAAAATAATTGAATTTTTAACTTTTTCACTTGATTCAGAAAATAATTCATCATCCACCCCATTTTGTAAAATAATATATCTATTTTTAATTTCGTTTTTGTTTTTATAATCTTTATAAAGATATTCATTTAAGAATAAAATTCTTGAATTAAGGTTTTTCATAGATTTTGATAATAAAAATCTTCTTAACTTTGAATATTGATGACATTCAAATATTACATCGCATTTAGCCCTTGATAAGAAATAAAATATCCAGTCTGACCTTGTAAAAAAAATGTCTGGGATATTAAATTTATTTCTAACATATCTAACAGCATAAAAAGACCATATCAGGTGACTTATATGAAAAAATAGCTTTTCTAGAATTTTTAATTTCCCAAATGGTAATTTATGCTTTAAGCCTTTAATTATAAATTTTTCTCTGACTCCATATTTTTCGACAAATTTATTAAAGTCATCACTACTTGTTTTTTCTCTCATAGGAAAAAATAGATTTACATTGACATTATTTTTGACAAAATATTTTATATTTAGAATAGTTTGTAAGCTGTTAGCAGTATTCGCTGGAAATGATTGGTAGGTAATGTAAAACAAGGTTTTATTCATTAGAAAATATTTTCTTCTCGCCGTTATCTTTATAAGTTGCAAAAATAGATACAAATAATAATAAAACAGAGTTTACATAAAGTAATGAATCACTTTTTAATAAATTGATAAGCAGGAAAACTAATAAATAAACATGGACACTTTTTTTGTTTTTATAAAGAGAATAAAACATAATTGTTGAAAATATAAGTAATCCAAATATTCCAAAAAATATCATAATATCCCATATAGATGAATGAGGTAAAAATAAACTTTCCAGCTTACTTTCTGGAAGATCTAATCTGATTTTTTGTTTTTCAAGATAATTATTCATTTGTAATGGTCCATTTCCAAACCATGCCTCTAGAGTGCTTGGACTGTATTTTGCAAAAAATATTCCCCACATTTCAGATCGATTTATTAATACTGAAACAAGACTAAGAATTGCTACAAAGTTTGGAAGAAAAGGAATATTAAACCTTCCATCAAAAGACTTGAATAAAAACCTTAACGATGTTGAGTAATCACTATTTTCTATTAAAAAAAGAGTGCCTAAATTTGATTTATTAAAAAAACTATCAACCAACATTGTTTTTGAATAATTATCTACATTTTCGTATAGATTTGAATGTAAAGCACTCTCATATAAAAGTTCTGTACTTAAGTTTTCATATGTAAATCTTGAGATTATAAATGCCATTCCGCTTATAAAAATAAAGCCAATAAAAAAGAATATGTAATACCTAAATTTATTTAAAAATGCAAATTTATAAACTATGAAGACAAATAACAATAATATTGTTGATAGGATTGCAGCGAAATTGTTTGACCTAATTAAGCCAAATAATATAATTCCAACAAATAGTATCTCATGAATTTTTATTTTATTTTTTTCATTTAATTTTAAGATAAACAAAAATAAAATTATAAAGGCAAAAAACTCTCCAATTGATTCAGCACTAGATGAAAATCCTCTCCATGTATTTCCTGAAATACTTGATAAAGTATTGATGCCTCTCTTATTTTGGCCAAAAATTAAGAAGTTTAAGAAATTCATTAATGGAAAAGTGGACCCAAATGTTCCAAAGATTACAATAAGCGATCCAGAAAAAAGTAAAGATTGTTTGAATAAAGTTTTCTGAAACTGACCAACTTTAAATAAATAATTTAAACCATTTAGAAATAACCAAAAGGTCAAAATCCAAAACAATAAAGAAGAAGGATTATTAGATGAATTAATAAAACCTCTTATCTTATCAGTATCAAAATATGTCACACTTTCTCTATTTGTAAAAAACCATGCGATGCTAAAAATTCCATAAACTAAATTGAATAAATGATTGGATTGCTTTTCAATAACATTTTTTAAACCAAAATATGAGACCATCAATATATAAAAATTTATATTAAAACCATTAAACGTGCCAACGACAAGAAAGCAATATGGTACAAAATTAAGGAGCCTTTCTTGTCTTTGCGGAAGATTATTTTCAAAAAACAAGAAGATTAAAAAATAAATAAGAAACGTAGATATAAGATAATAATTAATAATTTCTATTTCTGTTTGATGATAAATATTTGAAGAATTATAAAATCTAGATTCTGCAATATGCTGAAATGTAAACAAAAAAGATAAAATAATTGGGATAAGGTAATTTGTTGGCTGAGCTTTTTGATTACTTTTAATTAACAAAATAATCAAACACCATAAAATTCCTTGGATAAGAAACGCCATACTTGAATTAGTACCTATAGATACAATAAATTTTTCATTTACAACATCCAAACCTGTTACTGTTCCGTAACATTCAAGACCTGCATAATTGTTGTTATTGTAGATTAAATCATTTTCATTATTTGTATTTTTACTTATTACATCTAAAAGTGTTATGTCACATGTATTTGATTGGTAATAGCCTACAGATGATTGATCTACTTTAAAGCTTTCTGCATTATGTCCATAATTATTAATAGAGAATGGAAGAAAAATGACTAAAAATATTCCTAATCCAATAAATAGTGTTTTATTTTTCATCATTTATTTTTAATTTTCCTTTTATAAAAATCACTAAAGATAGTCAATGCAGTTACACAGATAAGAAAGATGGTTAAATATTTATCACCTTGAAAATTTGTTAAGAGGATATTTGACCAGCCCCCATTTACATAATGTGCACATTCAATCCAAGAATTGACATTTATAATGTTGCCCTCAACATCGTAAAGTGTTTTAGCTGCGAAATTTAAATCACTCTCAAATATAAAGTTGGGATTACTTTCAATATTAGGAATTTCAACTCCGATTGGTTTTAATCCACAAATTGACTCTATATTTTCCAACTAAAATCCTTTTTTATTTATTAGGAAATTATATTAAGAAATTTTACATATTTTATTGGTATCTTTATTTATTAAATTATTTTTGGTTTGTTAATATTTAAATATGAAATCTGATGCAGGATACTTCGGTCCAAATTCAATGATGTGGAAAGTAAATAAAGAAATTACAGTTCTTTTTGGTGGAGCAAGAGCTTTACTAATGCATGCAGCTCATCCTCTAATAGCTGCAGGTGCAAGACAAACATCTTTTTACCAAAGAGATCCCTGGAAAAGACTAATAAGAACCTTATCCTTACAAAACTCAGTAACCTTTGGAACTATTGAAGAAGCAAATGATAGTGCCAATCGAATAAACAAACTTCACGAAGTTATTAACGGGGAAGATTCAATAACAGGTGGTTACTATGATGCACTTGATCACGACCAATTGCTTTGGGTTCATGCGTGCCTCCAACTCTCTTCAATTTACTTTTATGAAAAAACTGTTAAAAAATTAACCCAACGTGAGAAGGATAATTATCACAGAGAAAATATGGTGTCTGCTGATCTTGTGTTGATCGATACAAACAAAATGCCTAAATCACACAATGATTTAAAAGAGTGGGTAATTAGAGAAAGTAGACAAAAAAATAATCTTATTTTGACTGATGTTGCTGAGGACGTTAAAAATATTATTGCCGGAGGTCCTGTACCAAAACATATAAAGCCTATCTGGCCCTTTATTTCATTTACGGCCTTCCATACATTACCTGAAGAATTTAAAATCATTTATGGAATTAAAACAACAAGAATAAAAAGTATGGTCTTATTTATGAATCTGTCTATTCTCAAATACACAAGACCTTTTCTTCCACCATTTTTTAGGTTAATTCCACCAGCTAGATGGGCAAAACAAAGGATAACAAAAAAGCCTGATCTAAAATTTAGTGATAAAGCTAAAATTTAGCAACTTTTATAATTCTCTTATGTCTCAAGAACAAAGTGAAAATAACGAAAGCTCCTTGTTAAACGAGCTAAATAATGCTCTAAGAAATTCCATCAAATCGTTAAATGAAATTAGAAATCAAGTAAATTTTGAAGCAACCGATGAAAATAATTTAAATTTGACAATTGACGATATCAAAATTGTAGAAACAAAACTTAAGGAATTATCTAATCAAATTAATGAATACAATAATTTGGATTTTCAAGAAGAAGAATAAATTACATTATGTGTAAAGTATTCTATTATTAAGCTTTGTAATGGGGTCGGTAGCTCAATTGGTAGAGCAGGAGCCTTTTAAGCTCAAGGTCGTGGGTTCGATTCCCACCCGACCCACTCGTTAAATTCCTTTTACTTCAGACTTAAAAAGTGAAAATGGAGTTTTTAAGATAATTTTTAAGTCAAGGTATAAACTCCAATTCTCAATATATTCAAGATCGTATTTATACCAAACTGAAAATTCGTCGGTATTTCTCTCATTTATTTGTAATAAACCAGTTATTCCAGGGAGCACATTTAATCTTCGCATATATGATTCATTAAATAATTGGGTGTCTTCGTCAAACAACGGCCTTGGCCCAACAACAGACATTTCACCTTTCAGTACATTTATAAATTGAGGAATCTCATCAAGACTATATTTTCTAAGAAATTCAGCCCCACTTATCACTCTTGGATCATTTTCAATTTTAAAAATTATTTCATCGTTTTTATTCATTTGTTCAAGGTCTTCTCTTAATTCATGCGAATTATTTTTCATTGTTCTAAATTTATACATATTAAAGTGACTTCCATGTAAACCAACTCGATTTTGTTTTATTAGTGCAGGTTTCCCATCTAAAAAAAGTATCAATATGTAAATAATCAAGAAAATTGGAAAAAGTAAAATTAAAGCAAAAATTGAAATAAATATGTCTAATGCTCTTTTTAATATATATTTTGCTCCATATTGAATATCATTATTAAAATAAGTTAAATAATTATTATTGATGATTTCAGTTCGACTAATAAAGAAATTATTAAATTCTAAATTATCTTTTGAGATTATCAGTATTTTTTTATTTAAATTAATAAGATAATTTTCTATTTCTTTATTTAATCTTTTTAAACTATCCAAATTAATAATAATTAAATTAACATTCTCTCTCTTATTGACACTATCAACGCTTGCTATAAAGTTATCAGTGTTATCAAGGTTGATATTTTTTAAATCGTCAATTTTATGTCTAAATGTTGCAATTCGTAAATTTCTAAATACTGAATCGTCTTCTAAATTAATTGTTATAAAGTTTTCATTAGTTACTGATCTCCCTAACAATGATGATAAAAATTCACTATTTCTGAATAGTAATAATATAACAGGAACAATAAATGTAAATAAGATTAGATAGAATCTTGAAATCAATCCCGATATTCTAAAGATTGTTGTAAAAACCACAAGAGAGCTTGTCCAAAGTAAAAAGATGGAGAAAAATTCATCGAGGTAGCTTCTGTCTAAGGAAAAAGATAGTTCATTTACATACGTATAAAACTTGGTTGAATACAAAATTAAAAGAAAAAAGAAAATAAAAAAACCTATAACAAAATTTAAATTTACCAGTGAATCATTTACAAAACTAACAAATCTATTTTTGTCATCGATTAAATTATATTGAATTTGTTCTTTGAAACTATTTCCAATGCAGTAAGCACATTCAGAGTTAGAAATAAGAAAATTTTCAAAATAGTAAATAGTTAAAAATGTTAATAAAACTTGAAGAAATATGAATCTAATTCCATATTTAAAGTATTTATTTATTTTCATACTATTAATATTATTGTACTGAAATCTATTGGTTTGAGTTTTTTTAAGATTATACTCATAGAATTACGGGGGCGTGGTAAAGTCTGGAGTTTACGCCTGCCTGTCACGCAGGAGGTCGCGGGTTCGAATCCCGTCGTCCCCGCCATTGGCCAGATAGCTCAGTCGGTAGAGCACTTGTCTGAAAAACAAGGGGTCGGCAGTTCGATTCTGCCTCTGGCCACCAAAAGCTATAAAAATTTTATTTTTTACAAAGATTGCAAACTAAAAAATCATAGAAAAAACATATGCATAAAATAAATACATTTAAACCTTAAATTTATGGAATCCCCAAAGATTTTCTCATTCATAAGTTAAAATAGCAGATTTTATTTTGATAGATTAAACTAGCTAAGTGCTACAGATAGTTGCTAAATTTACTTTTTTACATAAGCTTTATAGTTATCTTGTTAAGTTTTTTACAATATTTTTTATTCATAATAATTCGAAATATCTGACTATTAAAAAAGTTTTATACAATCTAAATTTAGACAAAATTAGTGGAGACATAATTGAATTTGGGGTATTTACTGGGTCAAGTTTTAGACATATTATTAATATTGAAAAAAATTATACAAAAGATACAAGATACTATGGTTTAGATTCATTTGAAGGCTTTCCAGAATCAGACCATCCTTTTTTCGTCAAAAACAAATTTGTTGCTAATTATAAAAAAGTAAAAAGGATTGAAAATATTGTTCCGAATAAAATCGAAATTTTTAAAGGATTTTTTTCTGATGTTTTGGAAAAAAATGAAACACTAAAAAAATCAAATTTTAAATTCGTGCACCTTGATTGTGACTTATACATTTCTGCAATAGATCCCATTAAGTTTATTTCTGATAAATTAGTAGTAGGTGCATATATTATGATTGATGACTTTACGAATCTGGATAGAAATAATTTATCAATTAGAAATGCTTTCTATAAAATCTTTAAAGAGTCAGATATTGAAAAAGTTGGTTTTTTTGGAATTGATGGCGTAGTTTTTAGATACATGCCAAAAAATTAAAAAATGAATTTAATTTCATTAACAAAATTGTTTACTCATAAGAAAAAAATAATATTTTTTTTCTTAATATTAAATATTTTATTTAAATTACCCAGTTTTTTTAATTCTGTTGACCCTTTTGTATTTATTGACGAATTTATTTTATGGGTTGAATTTGAAAGGTTGATTATACAAAAAACACTAATAATAGAATTTTTTAGAGTCGGTGGAAGTTTAAATTATTATCCTTCTTTATTCTTCCTGTTGCCATTAAGTATATTTGACATTTCATTTAAATTGACTCCTGTTTTAGTTTTTTCTAGGTTATTGATGAATATTTTGGCAAGTAGTATTTCTATAATATATTTAATTAAGATCAACAATGAAATAAATCCTGTCAAAACAAAATACTCTAATTTCTTATTATCGGCAATATTTGTATTGAATCCCTATTTATTAGGTCAAACAAATCAATGGTATCCAGATAGCTATCTTTATTTATTTTCAATTCTTGTTGTGTATTATTTGATATTAATTTACAACGGCATAGATTATAAGAAAAATACTTATAAGCTATTTCTTTCTATAGCACTGGGTGTTTCTGTAAAGATAACTTTTTTTTATCTTGGAGCTTTTGTATTTATATTTTTTTTAAACGAAATAATCAGAAAGAAAAATCTTGTCATTTTTTTATTAATTAAAGGATTTACATTATTTTTTTCAATATTCTTTCTTTTAAATATATCGAGTTTATTTAGACAAAAAGAATTTTTAAATGATTTTAAATTTCTAATTTCTCATTATGGTGAAAGAAGTCTTGTTAATCTTGATTTAGTTTTTCCTTTTTATGCAAATTATCTATTTATTGTTCCAATAGGAATTTTTGGTTTTATTTTCTTAATTTATAATTTATATTCAACACTTAAAGAAAAAAATTATTTAATGATTATACTTTTTTATCTTTTACCCTTTTCCTATGTTTTACTTTTATCTTTCTACCCTGTGTTTCTAAATAGAAATATTAACTTGTTTGTGCCATTAATTTTACTTTCTACGTCCATTGGAGTAGAAAGGTTTATTGTTAAGTCAAAAGATATAAAAAAGAATCCAACTTTTATTTTTTTTACTTTATTTTTATTAACTTACTTGATTTCTTTTAGCGTTACTTTAACAGACGATTTTAAAACGGATTCCAGGTTACAAGCTTATGAGTGGATATTAGATAATGAATTATTAACTTATAGTTTTAATACAAATGATCATCATATAGCTCAAGGTTTAAAAGAGATTGATGACAGAATAAAGATTTATCATGGCACAGATAATTTGGAACAGTACGATTTTTATATAGTTAATGGTTGGAATAAAAACGAATTAATAGATATAAATTTTCCAAATATTCTATTTGTCCAAAATCACACAAATGATCATTACAGATACATGGGTAATAAAAATTATTTTAATAATTTTTTTGTGATGCAAGAGAAAATAACAACAAAGGATTTTATCATAGTGTCTGAGTTCAAAGGAAATGGTCCCCCCATATATTTATTTAAAAAGTTGGAGTCTTCATAGTAATTTAGAATTTTTAAATAAATACATTAAGACATATAAAAAACTTATATTTTATTACATACCAATTTAAGACCAAGTATGATTCAGATTAAATAATGTAAATAAAAAAGGTAAAATAAACTAGGTTGCAGTTCGATTCTGTCTCTGGCCACCAAATTATGATTAAATTAACTGGAAAACAAATAAAGTATTGGTATAAAAAATATATACCAGAAACAATAAGAATATTTACAAGAAGATTGATTCCTTTTTGGGTGGAGATAAGATATTTTTATTTTAAGACTAAAAAGTTTAACTATGAGATTCAAGGCCATGGGGAGGCAAATAAACTTCTAGAAATATGTAGAGAGTTAAATATATCTAATGGATACTATGTTGATATTGGTGCTTCTGATGGCTGGAGCTCCTCAGCCACTTTTCTATTTGCCAAAAATAAAAATTTTTCTGGTCTTTCTATTGAATTAGATGATAAAAAATTTAAAAAAATGCAATACATATACAAAGACTTTGAAAAAATATATTTATCTAATTCAAAAGTAACTCCTTTAAATGTATTAAATATATTAAAAGATTTTGATGTACCACAAAATTTTGATGTTTTAAATTTAGATATCGATTCATATGATCTTTTTGTGATTAAAAAACTTTTACAAAATTATCAGCCAAATATAATCTCAATGGAAATCAACGAAAAAATACCTGTTCCAATTTACTTCACTGTTACTTATGATGAAGAACATTTTTGGAAAGGAGATCATTTTTTTGGATGTTCTTTGCAGGCTGCATACGAAGAATTAATTAAATTTGACTATAAACTTTATACAGTTTTATATAACAATGCTATTTTTATTTCAAATAAAATGAATATTAAATTTCCAAACTTTACTGTAAAAGAATTTTACGAAAATGGATATGTAAATAAATTGGATAGAAAAGAAAAATTTTCCTACAACAACGACGTTGATATTCTTTTAGAAATGAGCTCTGAAGAAGCAATAAATTTCATAAATGATAAATTTAATAATTATAAAGGAAAGTTTCAACTTGAATCAAGAAATTGATTCAAAAATAGTAAGTGCATTTATTTAAAATAATTTTTTAAAGTGTAGTTGGAATATTTTATGAAGCCATTTACTTTCAAGCCGGAGACAGTGGTTTAGAAACTATTTATGCAGTCGGAATTCTTTTTATAGTTGTATATTATGTATTCCGTAGTTTAAAATGTTTAAAAGTTATTTAATGATTCAAAATTTTCTATATTATATTATTTGGCAAGTTAAAAAAATTCCAAGAAAGACATATGCAAAAAATCAATATACAGAGACTCATAACCTTAGAAATCCATACAGATACTATTTATTTGAAGAACTAAAGCAAATATTTGGATCTGAAAATTTTAAAAACAAAAAAATTTTAGAAATAGGTCCAAAAGATGGAGAAGACACCTTAAGACTACAATCTTTAGAACCAAAAAGTATTACATTGATAGACTTACCTGTTCTAAAGGATGAAAATCATCATTTAAATAAATATTACAATGAATTTTTAAAACCAAATTTAGAGAAACTTGATATTGAAAATAAATTAATATTTGCAAATTTTCAATACATGTCACGAAATGAATACGATGCATTAGGTAAATTTGACTTAATTTGGTTCACTGGAGTTTTGTATCATAATCCTGAACAATTAAAAATGCTAAGAAAATTATATAATTTACTCAATGATGATGGTGTCATAGTTCTTGAGACAGCGACTACAAGAAATAAAAAGCTAGTAAATGAGACAGCTATTGAAATTGAAGTTGGAGGTCAATATCATTTTCCAACTAAAAAAGCTATAAATTTAATGATGAATATGGTTGGGTTTAATGAAATTTATCAATCTAAGTGTTTTGATAAAGAAAACTATAATAAGAATAATATAAGGATAGCTGTTCTTTCAAAAAAAAATAAAACTGATTCTGATAGAGTTTATCGTGACGGCTATTTATTTGGAGAAGCTACTCAGTTTTGAATATAATTAGTAATTTAAAAAACTTTATGAAATTTTCAAAAAAAGAAGAATATCTAAGACAAAAAGATAAAAAATTAAAAAAATTAATTGATAAAAATGGACATATTAAATTTAGACCTGTCAAGGAAAATCAATTTGATACTCTTGTAGGAATTATTATTTCTCAATTTATATCCACAAAAGCTGCAGACTCTATCTTTAGTAAAATTAAAGAATACTTTCATTCAGAATATCTAAATGAAAAACATTTTCAAAAATTAAATATTAAAAATATTAAAGATTTAGGCCTAAGTACTAATAAAGCAAGAAGTATCAAACAATTATCGGATCTTTATCTAGATAATCAATTTGGAGATTTATCGAAATTAAGCAAAAGTGAATTAAATGAAAAATTACTTTTGGTATTTGGCGTTGGCCCTTGGTCAGTAAATATGTTCGAAATATTTTGTTTAGGAAAATTAAATGTATTTTCTTCAAAGGATGCGGGTTTAAGATTAGCGATGAATAAATATGGCTTAATTAGACAAGGATCTGAATGGATAAATTATGATAATTATGCAGATAAATGGTCTCCTTACAAAACAATTGCCTGTCTTCACCTTTGGAAAACAGTTGACTAATAATAAATTATCTTATCTAAATTTTTAGATTCAAAAATTAATTTATTTTTATGTACGAAATTTTTCTCTCTGATGATTCATATATTTTCCAATTATTTTTAAATAAGAGCTCGTTTTCCAAAAGCTTATGATTGTAGTTGGCTACATCATCAAAAACATAAATAGAACCTTTATGTGTTCGACTATTAAAAAATTCAACTTCTTTAAATACACTTTCATAATCATGTGGTCCATCAAAAAAAACTAGTGAATATTGATTGACTAATATTTTCCCTTTTTCTTCTGAGTAGATTGGGATACCATTTTTGTATCGCTCAAAAAATTCACTGTCTTCAAGATTAAAAAATATAAAATTATCAATCTTATTTAGGGCATAACTATATAAATAAGGAATAGTTGTTTTCTTCAGCTCATTTGTGTAACCAGCAGTTGATTTATTAGAGCCGATATTTCCATCTCCATGGTCGTATTCAATATTTCCATAAGGATCTATTGTTATAAAAGTTTTTTTTAAATCTTTATTTTGTACTAATGAATCAATAATCCATTTAGCACTACCGCCAAGTCTTGTGCCTATTTCACATACAATTCCCTCTATATCTTTAATTTTTAAAACACCGTTTACAAGTATTTCATAATTTAAACCGTCAGTTTCGATTTGACTTGAATAATATAGTTCAAAACTTTTCCAATATTCCTTATAAGTTATAGAGTTATTTTTTTGGATTATTTTTTTTAGATATTTTTTTATTATTTGTGGTATCAGCTTTTTAAAAAAGGGCATTATCAATTTCCAAGTCTTATTCAACAAATTCAACAACTCTTTTATTATTTAGATATTTTATTTTTATATGAGTATCAAAGTTAAAGTCTTCGTGATTATGGGTTGAATTTATTATTGTAATTTCTTTTTTTGATAAAATATTAAATATTAGATTTTTAGTCTCAGCATCTAAATTAGAAGTAGACTCATCTAGTAAAAGAATTTCGCAATTAGCTAAAAGCGACCTAATAAAAGCTATTTTTTGCATTTGGCCAGATGATAAAGTTTTACTACTAACAATAGTATCTAATGTTTTTTCATTTGAATTAAATAATTCAAAATCAATTAAATACTTCTCAATATCACTGTCTTTTATATCTATTTCGTTACCATATAGTAAGTTTTCTCTTAGAGTTGAGTTTAGAATTAAAGGAGTAACACCAACATATCCAATTTTTTCTGAATCTATCTTTATATTACCTTCCTGTGGATAGAAAACTTTTGCAATAATACCTAAGAGTGTACTTTTCCCTGACCCATTTGGTCCAGTAATAACAGTGTGCTTTTGTTTAGATATTTCTAAATTTAAATTTTCAAAAATAAAATTATCAGATCCATAATATTTAAAAGATATATTTTCTAATTCTACAGATTTTTCTAAATCTTTATTTATCTCAAAGTAGCCTGTTCTATGTAATAACTTATTATTTTCTAACTCAATAAATTTTGTTACATGTACATAGGAGTTTATCATCATGTTCATTGAAGTATTTAGTGAACCAATAGTTTGGACTAAACGCAATGTTACTCCTAAAAACTCAAGCGTTAAAGACCTTAAAATATCAAAAAATACTATTAATACAGATATTGTGAACACTGTTATAAAATTTGGAATAAGCGAATTGATTGTTCCAAATATTTGATTTTTTAGCTGTGAAGTTTGCAATTTTGAAGTAGTTTTGTCATACTCATCTATTTCATATTCGTTTGTACCAAGTATTTTAATCAAGAATAAATTTTGAATTACTCTCTCTATGTCTCTTCCAGTTTGTTGTGCGTTTAGCCATGATTCATGCATATATTTTCTTCCTAGTCTTAACAATATTTTTGTTGGAAAGAAAAGTACTAATCCTCCTGCAGCAAAAGCAGCAATTGTATTTAAGCTTGTTAAAAGCAGAAAAGATCCATAGACAATAAGCTGCACACACCCATTAAGAAATGAGGTCAGAGCACCATAAAAATACCCTACATGGCCACTTAAGCTATTTATGTAAAATGTCGCATCTGCGATAGAGTAATTACCTTTTTTATATACTTCTTTAATAAGGTAAACTCTTAAATTTTTTTCAACTTGTAATTGTAAAGAAAAAATATTTGATTTTTCTACAAAATTAGTAATAAAACGAAAGGAAACAATAAAAGGAAGGAGGAAAATATTATCGGTGAAAAAATTGATAAATGGAACATTAGAGGTTTCATTAGTTAATAAACTTGCAAACATTAAAATTATTAATATGTCTATTAATACTGTGATGTTGGATAGTAAAACGGAAAGAACAATCCTTAATTTCTTTTTTGATACATTCGTGATTCTAGATATATAAATTATGTCTTTTAATGTAGCTTTAAACTTTGTCATTATGTCAATTTTAACCTTAATTTAATCTATTTATGGATGATATATTTACTACTAATTTATTACTTTAAACTTTAATAAAGTTACTTTACAAAAATTTATTTTTTTAAGTAAAGATATTTGAAATTAATTATTTAATTTCTTTAGTAATGTCAAATATATTATTGTGAATTTTATCTATTTCATCTATTTCTGTAAGAGGGCTCTTTACAATAAAACACTCCGCGTTATATTTTTGGGATAGTTTGTAATCATTTAGAGTGTCTCCTATAAAAAGAAGTTCTATTTGTTTGTTGCTTAAATTGAACTCTTTTAATACATCTTCGACCATTCCAACAGATGGTTTCCTGCATACACATACTCTTTTAAGACTTTCTATCTCACCTTGATGACCAGATTCTGGATGGTGGGGGCAATACTTAATACTATCTATTGGTTTAACGCCTTGTTTAATTAATTCATGTTGTAAGTGACTATGTAAATTTTCTACATCTTCATATTTACATATCCCTTTGGAAATACCAGGCTGGTTTGTTACCATTGAAATAATAAACCTTCTTTCCTGTAGCTTTTTTATCAAATCTACAGCGCCATCAGCAAATTTGAATTTATTAATATCATTATTTTCGTTATTTTTTATTATTGTTCCATCTCTGTCTAAAAATACTATTTTATTTTTTTCCTTTAGATTTACCTCCAACCGCTTGAGCTCCTGTTGGTATCTTTTGTTAGTTCCAATGTCTTTTATATACGAGTGTGATAATTGCGATTTGATTTTTAAATTTTTAACATTTACTTTTAAAAAATGTTTAATGATGTCTGGTTTATTAAAAGAGTTAAATTCTTTAAGTGATTCTTTTTTTGCGAACATAAGTGATGTGCAAGAAATAGGGGCATACGGATATTGAACCTCGTCCTCTCTAAATATTTTAGTGATATAATTTTCATGATCTATTTTTATTAAATCACTATCTTCGGGATGGTCTGTGTGTCTAGTTACTAATAAAAAATCTGAATCGTCTTTTGCAAAAAGGTTAAAACCATTTTTTATATTATAGTTTGTAGCTATATCACCATAAAGAATGAAGAACGAATCTGCAAGATATGGTTTAGCTTTTAGAAGTGCTCCATAAGTACCTAGAGGTGTTTTTTCAATTGTGTAAGTAAAATTTATATCAGCATTTTCTATATACTTTAAAATTTTTTGAGCTCCTTCTCCAAGACAAAAGTGTACATTCGTAAAATTATATTTTTTTAAGTGATCTATCTGAATATCAATTAGTCTTCTATTGCCTATTGGTGCTAATAATTTTGGAACATCTCCAAGTGTTTTTTTTATTCTTGTACCTTTACCGCCTGCAATAATGACAATGTTATTTTTCATTATTATAATTTTAAGGTGGTTACTAGTAAAAAACTTGAAGAATATGCAAAATTACTTCTAAAAATAATTACCTCATCTGAAATTGAAGATGTGAATATTTTGTTCGATAGATTGAAACATCACTTCTACAACAAAGGTAGAATTTTTTTATCAGGAAATGGTGGTAGTGCTTCAATTGCTAATCATGCTGCAACTGATTTGTCTAAATTAACACACAACAACACATCCTTAAACTCAATCTCACTAAATTCAAATATTTCATTGATTACAGCAATAAGCAATGATGACGGATATGAAAATGTATTTTCAAATATAATTAAAAATCATGATGTAAATAGTTCCGATACACTGATTACAATTTCATCTTCAGGAAATAGTAGAAATCTTATGAATTTAATTGAAAGCGTGAAAGAAACAAATATTTTTATTTTTTCCCTACTTGGTTTTGATGGTGGTGAAATTGCCAAAATATCACCCAACGTATTGATTACAAAAACCCCTTCTGGGTACTACGGACCTGTGGAGGATGTTCACATGATGTTTTTTCATATATTTGCACATTTAATAAAAGAAGATTTAACAGAAATAACATAGTTATTTTATGATAATTTTTGATCCCTCGTCTTCTAAAAAAATTTTAACTGTCTCATTGAGTTTATTAACTTTACTAATAGAATCCCTACTTCCTACAAACAAAATATAGCCGCTTTTACCAGCTCCCAATAATTTGCCGCCATAAATATTTTTAATTTTTAATATTTCAACAAATTTTTTTTCTAAATTTTTATTTGTTATATTTTTTGAAAGCTTTTTCTTTAATTCCCAGTTATAAGTTAACAAATTGCCAACTTCTTTTATATCAGTATTTGTTATAGCTTTTATCATAGGGTTCACTAAGTTTTGAATTTCATTGATATAACTTATATTATCTCCATCTTCAAAATTAGATTTTTGTTTTTCTAATATTGATGATGCATTTCTATAGTCACCAATTTTTACCAATGCAATTGAATTATTTAATGTTTTTAAACTTTCTTTACTGACAGATATTTTCTTAACCTCTACAGTATCATTTTTCTTAAACTCAATGATGTTTAAACCACCATTGGAAACTGCATATTGATCTTGCTTGCCTATAGGTTCTTTAAGTTTATTAATTTCTACATAGCATGCTTCCTCTGCGAGTTGGTTTTTTATTATTTTCTGATTATCTAAATACTTGAGACCGTGCAATAGTCCTACTGTATAAGCACTCGATGAGCCTAGTCCGCTTCCTTTAGGAATATCTGCAATAGAGTGTATATCTAGGCCTTTAATGTTATATAATTTAGATATTTCTTTAACAATTGGGTGTTTAATCTCATTATTGTCTCTTATAAGTTCTGTCCTTGAATACTTAATTAACGTTTGGTCTTTATTTTTATACTGATTAATAAAATGATACATATATTTATTTATTGATGATGAGATTACCTTGCCGCCGTATTTTTTGTAATAATAAGGCATATCTGATGAACCACCTGCAAAAGATATTCTAAAAGGGGTTCTAATTCCTAACATTTATTTTGCTTTATAATATCCAAATACAGCTGCTCTATAAATTTTATCTTATTTTTTGATTCATAATTCCGTAAAAAAAGTTCTCTACTAAGTTCCTTTTTTTTATTGTAGTATCTTTTGATTTTCATTAGTTTGTACATTTCTATTATGTATTCTAAATGACTGCCAACTACCCTTCCACCATTACCAATAGTTTGGATGTGGCCATTATTATAAACATTTTTATGGCTTATTATTGGTAAGCTATTTCTCATTGCTTCAGCTATAGCAAGTCCAAAAGTCTCACCATCTTTTCTACCGTGTGCATAAGCATCCAATGTATTTAAAAATATTTCTTCAGAATCTTTATCGAAATCAAAATCAATCTGTGCAAAATTTTTTAATTTCAGTTCCTTTGCTTGTTCAGAATATTTAGCTGAACCACCCATTATTAAAAAAAATGTTTTTGAGGACTCTATCCTTTTATAACAATCTAAGGGTACAGACGAATAAATTGAATCATCTTTTCTTTGATGAAGACCGAACACAAATTTGTTGTACAATTTAAATTCCTCTTTCAAGTTTCTAAAATTTTCTTTCTTATCATCAATTGGGGTACAATTTGTTACAACTTTTTCTTCCTTTCCCCCGTTTTGAATCCATTTGTCTTTTAAGTCATCGCTTTGAATCAAGACCTTAGCTACATTTACCTGATCGTCTACGCCCCAGTATGTATGAATAGAATCAACAATTGGTGTATTTTTTATAGTCGTGTAAGGCTCTTCATTTTTGTTAGACCTTGCTATTTGTATCAAATCATATTTTTCCTCATCAAAGATTTTATAAAAATTAGTATTTTCCCATTTTTTTTGATTTGAATTTGAAAATACAATTTTTTCAACATTAAATTCTATTGTGTTAACTTTATTATCCTTTAGATAATTCAGCCTATGGTCATTAACAGGCATGTGTAAGTACTTTGAACCTATTACTTTGGCAGGTCCACTGTAGTAATAATCCACTTCAAATTTTGATTTGTTTAAATTTGCAGCAATAGTTTGTAAAAACTTTTCTGTTCCACCAGCTGAAGCTCCAGCATACTTTACAAACGCTATATTTTTTTTCACTTCTTTAGTTTAAGCTTCAATTTTGTATGAATTTATTTTCTTAAGCCAATAATCTGATTTTATATATTTATAACCATCTTTGTGTAGATTTTTACTATTTAAATTAACTAAATCATCATAAGTTAGTTGATAAAAAGTATCCCAATTATCAATTATTAACAAAGGTACTCCTTCATTGAAAAGACTTTCAGTAAGATAGTTTCTTTCCACGACTGGAGTAGCCTTAACTAATAATGTTTCCCAAATACGATGTGTATCAAGACCGTTTCCGCTCGGACATAAATTAAACTCAGATTTTGATAATTCAAAAAAATAATCTTTTGAGTTGTTAAATTTTTTATAGTAAATATCGTCCCTTTTTTTTGATATTAATTCCAAAGGTTTTCTTAAAATATAATTAGTCGATGTACTGAATGAACTGAAAATTTTATTATTTTTTAAATTTTGATTTACTTGATGTTTATTTAATATATTTAATTTCCCATTATTTCTGTATCTACGATTTTCAAATCCAATCGGAATTGGGGAAAGTTGGCTGTTAGATTCTGTATTTAAATTCTGTGTAAAGCAGTGTATTATTTTTTCATCTAATTTTTCTAAATCAACTAGATCAAAACTAATATCTGAATTATGGCATATCAAGATATAAGGGTTAACAATTTGTGGATGGTATAAAGAAAAAAAGATTTCCTTTAAATTAGTTTTTAGAAATACAAGATCATTTAATTTAACATTTTTCGGGTTTAACGAAGTTGTTTCATCAAAGATATGATTACAGTATTTTCTTAAAGTATCTCCTGTTAAAAATAAATTATTAGTTGGTCTGTATAATCCAGGGTGTCGATTTAATGTTAAATTTCTAAAATTATTTCCTAATTTTTTTTTAATTTTTGTCAAGATTTGTTACTTATACATTTGCTATTTTATATTAAACTAGTCTAATTTTAGCTATTAAGGTATTTTTTGATATAAATAAATTAAGTTATTAACTTTTTTAAATTTACTGATTCGCCTTTGTAAATATTCTTCAATTTATTAAAAATATCTATATCCAGTTCGTAATTTTTTTCCACAAATTTTTTCAAAGTATCGTTTGATTTACTAACTTTTTTTAAAGATTTATAGGTTGATGCAAGTAAATAATTTAACATTTTATTACTAATGGCTACGTAAGGTTTATCAATTGTTTTATTTGTCAGCTTTACAATCGGATGGTTGTTTTCATACACAAAATATTTTTTTGAGATCTCAAAAATTTCCATATTATTAATTCCAAATATATTTTTTCCTTGAACAGAGTCCATAAGGTAACCATACCTATTCATAACTACAGTTTTATACCCTTCATTTAATTTTCTGCTATTTTTATCAGAATAATTATACGAAATTGGCTTATACATATAATTTATTTTTTCAATTTGATTTTTCATATCATAAAGTGGAAAAATATCAATATCTGATAAAACTTTAAATTCGGGACTTAAGAAAAAATAATATTGTGGTTCATGATGTGCATCAAAAAACCCATAATAATCGATTAAGTTTACATACTCAGTAATAAATTTCGAGGTATTATTAAATTCTATACTTAATACTGATTCAAATATTTTTTTACTAACCAAAACATCTAACGGACTCTTGATAATTCTTTCATCATGTGAAATTCTTTTAATAGTTTCCAAAATACTTGAAATAAATCGATCATAAGGATTTCTTAATGTACAATATATTGGCTTATTAAACTTATGAATGTCAACTATCATATTTAAGTTAAATGTATCAGAAAATGTTGTAGATCCATTTTTTGAAATTCTTAAATAGCCAAATTTTGAATCATTATTTGTCCAAATTTTTTCGTATGGGTGGGTATTGCTTCGATAAAATTTTTCCATTTTTAACCCTTTTGAATAATATTATCTATAAATTTAAATACCTCTAATGGGTGTATGTTTGTAGGAAAAGTATTTTCAACAAACATAGGTTCGTTTACTATTTTTAAATAATATTCATTGTTGCTATCTATTTCTTTTATTTCAGAAATTAATTCTTTTTCTGAATAAAAATTCTGCAAATTTAGAAAAGAATTTGGATTAAAGATACTTCCTATGTCGGGATCCCCCCAGTAAATTGGTACTAGGTTAAAAGCTAATGGGTGCAATATTTTTTCAGTGTTGTATCCCTTAAATTGTGAATTTTCAAAACATATATTAAATTTATATTTTTTAATAAATTTAATTTTACCAATTTGATCCCCTCTGCCACGAGCAGGTAAGAGTGTATTTCTTAAAACTCTTCCACCACAAGCAACTTTTTTATAATTTTGAACCTCATTTACAAAATTTATTCTTTCTTTAGTTGGATTACCTGCTAAAAAAGAACAAAATTGATTTGGAACTTTACTTATACTTTCTAATCTTTGCAATTTTTTAACTGGTGTTAAAAAGGCTTGATCTCTATCTTTGTTGTACCCTTTGTTAAACCAGTCAATATATATAACCCACAATGGGAGATAGAAGTTATTTGGGTTTTGATTTTTATCAAAACTTATAGAAAAGTCAGCTATTGAGTAGTTTGGCCTTCTGTTTTCACCCGTATAATAAATTTTAGGTATATTGCTTTTTACATACTTTTTTATCTTATTTTCTTGCTTAAAATTATCTGAAAAAAATACTATATCTGGTTTATTTGTATCTATTTTAATTTTGTATTTAAGAGCAAGAAGATGATAAAAGAAATTGTCATGTTTAAAAAAATTTGGCCAAAAATCCAAAAAATCAATTCTTAGCTCTTGTTTTTTTTCATGAAGTACTAAATCACTTAATATTTTAATATTCATTACTATTCTGGGGATATGGAAAGTTTAGAGGCATATATATTACACTATACTCCTTTAAAAAAACGTAAAAAATTCATTTTGGAAAATTTAAAATCTTCTTCATTAAATTTACATTTCATTGAAGCGTTCGATAAAGAAGACTTGAATTATAAAGTGATACAAAAATATTACGAAAACAATCATGAAAAATGGAAACAAAAAAGTAAAATTTACAATAAAGATGTTGGTCTAGAGCCACCACCGTTTAGAGAGCTTACAAAATCAGAAATTTCTCTAATACAAAAACACAAAACAGCCCTAGAAAAAATTTCAGATAGTGAAAACAAAATTGGTTTGATACTTGAAGATGACATTATTCCTGTAAATAATTATGAAAGAAAAATTCGTAATATTATACAAAATTATACAGAATGGGATGTTCTGTTTATTGGTTTAGGTATTGGAAAAAAATTTATTAAGAAAAAATTAAATAAAAAATTTCTAATACCTGGAAGAATTTATGATCTACCTACCCCGTCTACAAATTGTACTGAAGCAATTTTATTTAAAAAAGACATAGCAAATAAAATAGTTAGAAAATTTAAATCTTTTTCATTGCCTATGGATTATGAATATGCGTATTTGTTTAGTGAATTAAATCTGGATGTAAAAATTACAGGATCCCCCATCTTCTACCAAGGATCCAAAACTTACGGATATAATAGAAGAAGCAAATATGAAGAAAGCGTTAGAAATTAGTAAAAATGTTTTAATTTTTTTTAATTTAGTTTTACTTATATTAGTTTTATTGTTTGCTCAAAATACACAAAATACACAAAATACACAAAATTCGACAATTCAAGATTATTGCCTGGAAAACATCTACAACTCCTCAGATACAGCGTTATATCAAAGAGGGGATACGTCATTTTATAGAATATCCTTAATACCTGAAATCAAAAATTTTAATTGTTTGAGTATTAAGGTAAACCCACAGCAACAAGACTCACAATTTAATGAATATTACATAACATCTCCAAATCTTTTTCGTTATTTAATTTTTCTTTCTTGCTTTTCTACAGTTTTTTTATATTTATATTTCGAAAATAGAAATAAAAAGTTATTTTATTTTTTGATAGTTGCAAATTTTATTATTTTTCATTATTTATTTTTTTCAAAATTTTTTATAGATGAAAATTTTTTTGTAATGAGCTATTCAATAGCTTTTTTATATTTAGTGAAAAAAAATAGTCATAAAAATTTTGCGCATTTTTTTATTTTTATAAATGGATTATTACTAATTTACAATTACACAGTATTTTCTAATTTTTTGATATGGTCTTTTTTAATTTATATATTCAATAAAAAAAAATTACTTTTTAATCACAATGAAAATGTGTTAATTATATTTACATTAATTAACTTTTATTTTTTGAAATTAATTTCAGGTCTTTTTGAATATTTCAATAGTTTATGGATTTCAAGTTCTTACTATACTTATGCAAATTTAAATAAATATTCAGATTTAAAGTATGTATTTGACGTTATTAATTGTAAACAGAAACCCTACTGTAAAGATATAAACAACTATGGACCAATTCTAGAATTTTTAAGATTTGATATTAATGGAGTTTTTTTTACCAAGCTTTTTGCTTCATTTTCAATTGTTGTTTTAATATATATCTTTATTTATATTGGAAAAAATTTAAGAGACCAGCACTTTTTATTATTTTTATTGTTTGTATCGCCTCCAATAATTTTTGGTATAACTAGAATGAATTTTGATTTACACGTTGCGATTTTGATATTTGTATCAATTAAATTGTATAAAAAAAATAAAGCTCTTAGTTATATATGTTTGTTAATTCTTACTCAATTTAAAATTTATCCAATTTTTGTTGTTTTTGGGTTTTTGATTTACTTTTATATCAAAAAAGAAAAAATAGATTTTGTATACTCTTTTTTGTTCTTAACAATTAATTCTGTCCTGCTTATTTATTATTTTTTTAGTGTAAATTTTGAACAGAGAATTCAGAATCAAGCACAAATAGATCTGTCCTTCGGTATTAGGGAGGTTGCCACTAATTTAGAAAACTACTTTAATGTTGATTTAATTTCTAGCATCATAATAATAATTTTATTATTTGTAATTTTAAATAAGGCACATCAGAGATTTCGTTATTTAAATTTTGAATATAATTTTCAAGAATTTGTATTTGGTGTATTATTTATCTGTATTGCTGTTTTTTCAAATTTTGACTTTAGATTAACCTCATTAATTATATTATTAATCTCACTACTCAGTAAAAAGCTTATTGATAAAAATCAAATTTATATAATAACAATGTTTTTATTGACTTCTACCTCAAATATGCACAAAGTTTATATTGAATACCAATATGATATTTGGAGATATGTGTATTCTTCTATACAGATCATAACCAATGAGTTACTATTTTTCCTAACTTTTATCACTATATTTAAATCTTTAAAGTCAAATTTTTTATTTGACAAAAAACTTTTTTAATTTCAAATATATTAATAAATTAATAAAAATTTTTACCAAAACCTTAAAATTATATATATGAATATTGCTTTGGTTTCTGATTACTCCATAACTGATTATCTATCGTATGGATTTGAAAATAATTGGTCAACACCCAAAGGAATTTTTACAGAACTACTAAAGTCTGAAAAAGTAACAAATGTCAAGTGGTATCCATTTCCAGAAGAGAAAGATAATTATCCTTTTATTGAATTACAAAGAGAGATAAATAGAAATATATTTCTTCCAGACATACTTTTTTATATGTCTTGTGGCCCGAGAAAAGATAATATGTTTTCAAAAAAATATTTCCCGAATACAAAATTAGTAGTAGATATGGGTGATGAGCCTCAAACTAGGGGTTTTAATATTAATCGAGCAAGACATGCGGATTTGATTCTTACACCTGATTATGAATGTTTTAAAAAATATGAGTCAGAAGGATACAATGCTATTCACACAGGTCATTGGGCAGATATGGAAGTATATTACCCAGATAACTCAAAAGAAAAAATTCACAGCGTTGTAAGTAGCATGAAAGGAAATCGAAAAGGTGTAGATAAATATTTAGAAAAGAAATTAAAAAATAAGTTTGTTAATAAAATAAACTTATCAGCGGAAGAAAATGCAGATCTTTACAGATCATCAAAAATAGTTTTTCAAAAGTCTAGATATAATGAAATTACAAGGAGAATATTTGAGGGTATGGCAACACGAAGATTAGTTGTAGCAGATAGGTTGCCTTACGAAAAAAAATTAAATTATTTTTTTGAAGATGGCAAAGATATAGTTTTGTATGAATGTAAAAGAGAAGCTTTTCAAAAAATTAAATATTATCTAAAAAATGATGATGAAAGAGAAAGAATTGCTTCTAATGGCTATGAAAAGGTTAAAAATCTTTTTAATACCAAAAATATTATCGAATACGTTTTATAGAATATACTGAATTAAAATATTTTTTATCTAATAAAAATTCTGTTTAATTATATATTATTGAAACATGGATTACATATTAATTTTAATAGACTATTTGCCTCCCTATATAAAATACATAATTAATTCGATTTTAAGTGTTGATAAAGATGCAAATATATTTATAGGATCAAATCAACATGTAAATTTTAAAAATACACATCATATTAATTTGAATGATGTTGTGTCAAACGAAGCTGAGCAATTTAAAGATCTAAAAATTTACAATGGTACTATTTTTCAACAAAATCCTCTATGGATGAATTCAGTCTTAAGAATTTTTTACCTAAAAGAGATATCCGAAATGCTTAATTCTGAATTGATGGTTCATTTCGATAATGATGTAATAATTTATAAGCCCTTTAGCTTACTGGACCAAAAATCAATTAACAAAAAGGTGTTAAATATTACACCCGCTTCTCAAAAAAAGTTGGTGTTTGGTTATTCAATCATTCCAAAAGGAAATAATCTGTTGAAAATATGTCAAGAAATAAATAATATTGCAAAATTTGGAATACAAAATAAATGGGAGTTTAATTCAAATAAACCATTCAACGAAATGAATTTTTTGAGCAATATATACAACACAGATAAAAATTTAATCAACCTCTTACCAACATTACCTCATCAATCTAAATTATTATTTGACCCTTCGAATTATGGTCAATTTTTTGATGGGACCCATATGCATCCTCACAATTTTTTAAAGTCAAATCGCAAATTAAACTTCAATGAAAAGATTGATGTGGAAATTTATACAAAAAGAATTAGACCAAAGTTCAAAAGAAAAAATCCTTATGTTCTATGTCAAAATATTAAGTATGAATTAGTTAATTTACACATCCACTCTAAAAGGTTTGATAAATTCTTACCTCTTAATTATAAGAATTATATATAAAATTTAATTAAAATATTTTTAAATAACAGTTGTATACATGATTTAAATAACAGTTTTTTGTAAATTGTAGGATCTACTAAATTTCTTCTACCAGTATAAAATTACTAATAAATATAATATACAAAAATTAAAACGATAATTTATTTAGGATACTAAAAATGGGTTCTTTAAATAGTTTAGAAAACGAAAGTTTATCAATCATTTCAGATACATTAAAGCATGCTAATAATCCTGTGGTCCTTTATTCAATAGGAAAAGATTCATCTGTGTTACTCCATTTATTTAGAAAATTATTCTATCCATCCAAAGTTCCAGTAAAGTTTTTACATATTGACACAGGTTGGAAATTTAGTTCGATGATAAAATTTAGAGACGAAATTGCAGATAAATACTCTCTTAATTTAGAAGTTTATAAAAAAAATAATAATGATTCTATAACGCCTTTTAATAATGAAAAGTATACAGATATACAAAAAACCCAAGCTTTAAAAGAAGCTCTAAACTTAGGAAACTATGATTTAGTTTATGGCGGTGCTCGTAGAGATGAAGAGGTTAGTAGATCAAAAGAACGTGTTGTATCACATAGAAATGAACACCATTCCTGGGATCCTAAAAAACAAAGAATTGAACCATGGTTAATTTTTAATCTTGAAAAACTTAAAGATGAATCTTTTAGGGTTTTTCCATTATCTAATTGGACAGAATTAAATATATGGGAGTATATAAAAAAAGAGAATATTGAAATTGTTCCTTTATACTTTTCAAAAAAAAGGACAGTAGTTAAGAGAGGTGCTCAATTATTTTTATTAGATGATGACAGGTTTGACTTAAAGGATTCGGATTATGTTTCTGAGAAATATGTAAGATTTAGAACTTTGGGTTGCTACCCATTAACTGCTGGAATTGAAAGTAAAGCCAGTAACTTAACACAAGTAATCAATGAACTAAAAAATGAAAAAAGCTCAGAACGTTCTGGAAGATTAATTGACAAGGACAAGGAAGGCAGCATGGAGCTTAAGAAAAGAGAAGGTTATTTTTGAAAAATTCTAATTTTACTAAAATCCTAACTGCTGGAAGTGTTGACAGTGGAAAATCAACTCTTCTTGGGAGAATTTTGTATGATACAAAAAATTACAATTTTGATGAATTGGAAAATGTAATTTCTAAAACTAAAAAAAACCCACATTTTAAAACAGATATTGATTTCTCACTTCTTCTTGATGGGTTGTTAGATGAGGCTACGGAAGGAATTACAATAGACCTAGCCCACAAATATTTACAATACAAAGGAAAAAATTATGTTTTCATTGACTCTCCTGGCCATATTGAATATTTACAAAATACAGCGAGTGGGGCAACATTTGCTGACATTGCACTTTTATTGATTGATGCAAAAGTTGGTATAACCCAGCAAACTATGAATCACCTAGAGATAGTAAATATGTTTTCAAATATTAAAAAGATTATAGTTTGTATAAACAAAATTGATTCAGTAAAAAATCCTTCTAAAATTTATGAAACTTATAAAAAAAAGATAGAAGACTTCTGTATTGATAGAAATTACAAAATTCCATATATTATTCCAATATCTGCAATTACAGGCCAAAATATAAAAAACTCCTCAAAAAAATTAAATTTTTATAAAGATCTAAGTCTTCTAGATTTAATCGAGAACAGTTATGAAGATTTAAATAGAAATAACATTGGAGTAATAACATCGGTTCAAAATATTTTAAGAGATAAAAATAATAATAGAATACTTACCGTAAAAAATCTAAATTCTGGATTTTCCGTAGGTAGCAATTTGTACAACGCAAGAACTAATGAAAAAATTAGTATCAAAAAAATATATAAAAATTTTGAAGATAAAAAAAGACTTAATAAAAATGAAATTGCAAATATTGAAATAAACGAAAAAGCAACTATAAACAATACAGATATATTGGTAAGCAAAACTAATAATTTAACTTTTACTTCATCAATAAAAGTTACATATATCCATATTGCAAGAGACAGTAAATTTTCTAAATCTCAAAGAGTTCAATTAAATTTTAGAAATCAAAAAGTTTTTGGTTATATTTCTAAAGTTGATGAAAAAGAAAATTCTTCAATCGTTTCTTTTTTAACTATTGAGTTAGAAAATAAAATCTTTGTTACAGAATATTTAAAATTTGATGAATTTGCTATATTTTCAATGATCAATATTTCAAATAATGAAACAATGGGATTTGGATTCATAAATTATTCCTTGGATAGAGGTGTCCACGTTAAAGAGAGTCGTACTGTTAAATCAAAACGCTCAAATAATAAAATAGTGTGTTTTTGGTTAACTGGTCTCCCTTCTTCTGGTAAAACTACTATAGCGAACAGTCTCGGTGCTGAGTTAATAAAAAAAGAGATACCATTTTATATAATTGATGGAGATGCTATCAGGTCTGGATTAAACTCTGACCTAGGATTCAGCAATGCTGATCGAGTTGAAAATAATAGAAGAGTCTCCCATATTGCAAAAATACTCTATGACTCTGGAGTAATACCTATTATTTCAACGATATCTCCCAACCAATCATCTAGAGATTTTGCACGATCATTATTACCTGATGGCCACTTTGTTGAAGTTTTTGTAAAAACATCCCTAGAAGAATGCATAAATAGAGATGTGAAAAAACTTTATAAGTCTAAGAAAAAAAACAAAAATATTACAGGAATTCATTCCAATTATGATATTCCCAATTCTCCTGAATTAATTCTTGATACTGAAATAATGAGTCTTGAAGATGAAACTCAGGCTTTACTGAAATTTATTTTTTAAATTTTTACGTCGAAAAGTTATTTATAAGCTGGAAACAAAGACTACGCTTATTATTTAAATATTATAACTTGAATTTCATTAACCTTTTTTATGATTTTAAACAGTCTTTGAAAACTAATTATTTGAAATATTTAGAAAATTTTTATTTTAGAATCAACTTATAAATTATGTATTTTAAAAGTTATCATTGATATCAATGATAAATTTTGTTGTCTGTTTTGATGATAATTACAATGATGTAGCATATTTATTTTTTCATACTTTGTTAAAAAAAGTATCTGAAAAAGTAAATATTTATGTCATTCATAAAAATCCAATATCATTTGAAGGGACAAGAGAAAAATTAGTTTTATATGATAAATTAAATAATTTTGAAATCTTTAAATTTAATCATGATTTGAGTAAGTTTCCAGGCATAACGCATGGACACATAAGTGAAGCTACTTACTATAGGCTGTTTCTTGATGAATATCTTCCTAAAGATATAGATTATTTTTTCTATGTTGATGCAGACATAATATGCCACAAAAATCCAATTAAACTTCTTAAGCAGGAAATAGCTAAATTATCTGAATCTGAATATATTATCTCAGCAAAGACGGAGGTGTTCAAAGAAAAAGAAATTGAACCTCACTGGGAGAGGCTAAATTTAAAAGGTCTAAGATATTTCAATGCTGGAGTACTATGTGTGAATTATCAAAAATGGATTGAAAATGATGTTTCAAAACTTCTCATAGAAAAAATGATTAATGAAAAAGATATATTACTCTATTGGGATCAAGACGTTATGAACATGATTATTGATGATCAATATATTGAGTTAAACAAAAACCTTAATTTTGATCTTTTTGTAAGTACAAACAATGTGAATTTAGATTTGATTGAACATTTTGGCGAAAAAGAATTAGAATCTATGGTCTTCCTTCACTATACAGGAAGTGTAAAACCATGGACTGTGAGGGGTGCTTTTAATAAACGTTCAATTTTTTATCACGATGCGTATTATGAATTATTTAATAAAAAATACAACATAATTAACACATGGAAAGTATCAGCAATTACACAATTTATAAAAGGTTTAAGTTTATTTTATGTAAAAAATTTAAGATATCCTATTTCATTTATTTTGATTACAGTACAAAGTTTATTAAAACCAAGTAGACCAAACGACAAATAATGTTTAGTAAAAATAAATTTATTTATAAACTAAACCAAATAAAGAGTGAACAAATTCTTTTATTTCCTCATTTAGGACTTGGTGATCTAATTATAACAAATGGATTGGTAAATTATATTTCTAAAGAGCTAGGCAAGCATATTTATTTACCTGTAAAAGATAATTATTTTGAACAGATAAGTTATCTTTATTCTGAAAATAAAAACGTAACTTTATTTGAAATTAAGAATGAGACAAGGGAAGAAAATATCTTAAGCTTTGGAAATCAAAATAATTTAGAAATTTTAAAAATTGGTTATGAAAAAGTTAAAAAAGAACCATTTAATACATATTTTTATAAACAGTTAAAAATTCCTTATAGT
>MDTB01187699.1_pt1 | contig 29564 bp, 12 predicted proteins | sample 811161 | NCBI WGS metagenome assembly MDTB01 (sample SAMN05326650, study PRJNA326480) | marine metagenome | isolation source: seawater | place: Mediterranean Sea | collected 2009
GCCACCACTGCCATTCCCAAATCCTACGGCATTTGATTGAAATAAAATTTCGGAAGTCCATATGGCTTTCCATACACCACTTACCTTGTAGTATCCGCCTATAAATCTTCTCCATGTTCCTGAAACTTTTTGATGAATACTTGATAATTTTTTCCAGTCAGAACCAACTTTAAAATTTCCTTCAGCGGGTATTTCAAAAATAAGGACCGCTTTTCCATCACCACCAGAGCCACTTCTCACACCACCTTCGGCTACACCTGATGTATAATAAGCATTTCCTGTTCCACCTGGAGTTCTTCCTGACCCTGTATCAATTGCGGCGTCTCCTCCTGCTGGTACAAGACTTGATCCAGCCTTACCGCCGTGGCCTCCTGCATCACCAATGGCACCCGATCCGCCTTTTCCGCCATCGTCTCCGCCACCTCCGCCACCACCGCCACCACCATCTCCGTCGTGACCGGCACCGTTCTCTCCTAGTGTGCCTGGTGTGTTACCTGTTGCTTCATTAATGTTTATTCCTGCACCTCCTCTTGAAGATGCTCCACCGCCACCAGAGGCTCCACCGCCTCCTGCTATGGCTAATTCAATATTGTTTAATGCTTGTCCACTTTCGTATAAAGTTACCGAGGTCGCTCCGCCTCCTCCTCCACCTGCACCAGAGGGGCCTGCAGATCCTGAATCTCCACCATTTCCGCCAGAATAACCGTTCATACCTTGGCCGTTTTTTCCACCCTGTGCTTCTGTACCTGATGATCCACCGCCGCCTCCGCCGCCTACTGCTACGACTATCGATTTTACTCCGGCATATGACGTCATGTCTATGTTTGTTCTTGAAACGAATGCTCCGGCACCTCCATCAGATCCATCACCTGTGGCATCTGAACCTCCGGAACCTCCAGCACCACCCCATAGGTACACATCCAGTGTAGTTGTACCGATTGGTACATCTCCGATCTGAAGTGTTCCTGTATAGTTGAAAGTCTTGGTGATACGTGCCATGGGATTACGTCTCCCTTACAAACCAAAAGTCTCCGTCGTTTCCATCACCTGAAGTTGGAGAAGATGTTGATACTGTTTTAGCAGAGCCTCCCCATAGATCTCCAAATGTTACAACAGCACCGATACTTGGTACGGCTTTGTTAGTTGTATCGCCTTCACTGATTGAGCCTACTGCGCCTAGACTTACTCCGGAAACTGTAAACGTTCCGGAAGAATCTGTTTTGATCACTGCATCAGCATTTGTGTGACCATTTGATACAGCATCTGCAAGTGTAATTACTTGTGAATAATTTTGATTTTCTCCTGCCATCCATCTATTTGTTAATGGCTCATAAAATAATCTTGCATCTTCAGTATCTCCTGTTTCAACAATAAGTCCTGCGTCTGCTTCTGCGTTACCTGAGTTTACTTTTATGAAAGCGTCATCATATGTTGACACGTTTGATACTGATGAATTATATTCTCCAGATATATTTAAATTACCTGTGATTGTTACATCACCCGTGATTGCCATGGCACCTGAAGCGCCAGTGATTGCTAATCTGCTTGTTTGTGTTCCTGATGTATTTGTTGAAATTGTAAAATCTTTATTTTCTGATGTTTGTGCTAAAGTTACATTATTGCTTGACACAGAAATTGTTAATTCTTGAGCACCACCTATTATGACACCTGTGTCATTGTCAATTGTTAGAGCACCTGTTGTTGTGTCCGATGCATCCGCTCTTAAAAAGTTACCACCTGCTATAACTGTGCCTGATGTATTTGTTGTGCTCGAAACATCTAAAGACGCCGCTGATGTTGTCTGTCCTGAAAAGACAGCACCTAATGTTGAATTCAGTGTAATTCCTGCAAAAATTTGTGCAAATCCTGTTTGTGTTACAGAGGGTGTAAATGACTCTTTAGATAATATTGCTACCCTGGTGTTACCAGCATACATTGACGAAACCACTTTGTTTCCACCTGAACTGGCTAATGTTTCAATTTTCCAACCAGATAATGTTTGTCCGGATGCATATACCGGCCCTGCCAACAACCATGCTGAACCTGTGTACAAATATAATTGATCATCATCTGAATCTACCCAAAGATCTCCTGCTGATGCAGAAGTTGGTTCTGATGATTGGTGTTTTGCTCCGCCAGTTGGTTTAAAACTAGATCCATCATAAACTTTAATTTGATTGGTTGATGCATCAAACCATAATTCACCTTTAAGTGGTGCAACTGGTGCCGCTGTTGATGATGAGTTTTCTATTAATTTAACAAGATTTTCGTTAAGTGCTTCACCAAATCCTGAATAACTTTTGCCAAATAATGCTAATGTGGTACTGGTATCTACTGTACCGTCTGTAATTGTTGCAACTACGCTTCCATCTGTTTTGTTAATTGTGTACGCCATTTGCTATATTTAGCACCTTCCCACTACTATATTAATTGTGCCTATTTCGGTGGAATCATACTCTTCTAATGCTTTTCCTATGACTGTTCCTACACCCGGATCGTTGGCTTTTCTTGCTACGCCTGAATGTTGAGAATGTGTCACTAGCATGTCACCTTTGTTAATCATGCCCACCACCTTGCACTTTACTTTACCCATTAACGCAACTGGTAAACCAGTTGAATCTGTATTCATCACATAGGCAGGATTTTCACTTATTACTCCTGCAATTCTGGGATCACTACCCATATTAGAAACTGTGATTTCTTTTTCACCACCAAAAATAACAACTGTGCCAACTTCGTAATCAGCATCAGATTCATATATCTCAGCCAAGTCAGCAGATGTTGAATGGTGTGTTGTTGCATATAAATTTGCATATTTGTTGGACGTTGATCCTAAATTATATGTATTATTTGCTGTTGGAATTAAAGTTTGAGTATTGACTGTGCCTGTTAAAGTACCTCCTGTCAATAATAAATTTAAACTTGAAGATCCTGTTACTGTACCTGTAACATTTCCTACTACGTTTCCTGTTACTGCACCAGAAATTGGTCCTGTGAATGCTGTGGCGTTTACTGTTCCTGACACATCTAATTTTGTTGTTGGAGTTGTTGTTCCTATTCCTACTCTGGACTCCGAACCATCTAACGTCATCAAAGTTGTTGTTGTTCCACCATCATTTACCTTAAATGTGATGTCTGTATCTTGTACAACGTTTGATATAATTGCACCGCCTGAGTCAACAGTAATAGTCAAGTCACTGTCAGTTCCTACAATGATACCACCATCATTAGCAACTGTAACTGTACCTGATGTTGTATCGTTGGCATTTGATCTAAAATAATTTGCGGCTGTAACGCCACCTAATGCATCAGCGTCTGTGGCAGTTCCTTGAAACTTGTTGTCTGATATTGCTGTTGAAAGCGTGATTCCTTTTTTAATTGTAGCAAATCCTGATAAAGATACCTTTGGAGTAAACTCATCTTCTGAAATTACTGCAATTAAATTGCCATCATTGAACCATTTTGTAATATTTTGTGTGGCATCTGATGAATCTAATATCGAATTGTATGTAAATCCGTTAGTTGTTCCTGTTGCACCCGGAGGTCCTACAAGAACCGAACTTGATCCATTATAAAAATAAAGTTGTCCGGTGTCTGAATCTATCCAAATGTCACCTTGTGCTAATCCTGAAGGTGCTGTTGCTTGATAAGGCGCACTTCCTCCAGCAGTTTGGAAACTTGTTCCATTGTAAACTTTTAATTTGCCATTTGTACTGTCCCACCAAAGTTGTCCTGATATTGGTTTTGATGGTGCAGATGTATTTGAAAAATTTTCTAAAAGATGCAAAAAGTTTTCTGCAATTGATTCTCCGTAACCTGCGTAACCTTTACCAATGAAACTTAAATCCGTTTGAGAATTTACAGCGCCATCTTGAATTGTGTAAGCATTTGGTGATGCTGAACTATTTGTTTTGTTTACTGTATACGCCATTAATATCCAGTGTTACTTCCTGATGTTGTACCACTCACTGTGTTTGAAGTTGACAATGCTGTCGAACTTGTTTCTGTGAATGTTGTTAATGATTGTATTCTTAAAGTATAATCAATTTGAATTAATCTGTTTAAAGATTTCTGTACCGGGTGAAAAACAACATGTGTTAACAATTTATTTGTTGTTCCGTTTTCTGTTCCTTCCCAACTTTTCAATCCCAATTCGTCAAACACGTAATCACCATTGAAGTTTGTTGTGTTATCAAATGCAGATTGTCCTGTTGGCTCACCATAATCTAAAGTACAAGTACAAACAATGTCAGTATATTTGTTACCTGCGGTATGTCTTACTTCCATTTTGTTTCTTGTTGTATCTTTATTAGTAGATGAATTATCATCAATTACTTTATAATAAGTTTGGTTGTATAATGTAGCATTTGTACCTGTTGAGTTAGGAGTTAGGTAAGTTATTACACCTGTTGGATCGACGGATGTTCCACCATTACCAAACGCCATTTCATGCACGAAACCTGTTGTTTTGTTTGCCAGTGAATTAGCCAGTGCCTGCGACATATTTTCATAGTGTATTGCGTTTCTTTTGTCTACAATTACTTCGCCAGTTTCTGGATCAAATATCTTGATATGCCCTGTCATCATAACACCTGTGTTATCCTGAGGCTTCTTATTATCTTCTTTTGATTCTGTTTGTTTGTTATCCTGTGTCATCTAGTGTATTTATTCAGGTGCATTTGTAGGCTCGTCTGCTATGAATTTAGCCTGTGCAGTCGAAGAAGCCTGTAATCCTTTGCCATTTGCTGGATTACCATCTGCCCCTGTGTACCAAACCTGTCCTTTCTTGTGTAGTATTTTAATCTGTGTGCCGTCTGCTGGAACTGTGCTTAAAGTTACTGCTGTGCTAGACCCGTCAACAGAATAGTTAATAGTGGATCCATCCTCGCTAGTAAGCAACAATCGTTGGCCACCAATGAATATGTCTAACTCACTAGCAGAGGCTGGGGTTTGTGATAGTGCAAACACTGTTGTACTTCCATCACCTGTGAAGGTGTTGGTGTATACCGTATCTGCATAAGGTATAGTTTGAGTTCCAGACGCATCTACCACTTCTGTGCCTGAACTATGCTCCTTAATTCCTGTACCTAAAGTACCTCTTCTAATTTGGCCTATTGTAGTGCCAGATTTGGTAAAGTACTCTATTCTTTCTTTGTTTATAAAGATTACACCAGGTTGATTATTTGTTGGATCCGGTGTAGGTAAAATTGATCCATCTACAACTTCAATTACAGTATCATCCTCTTTCAATGTGTTTGCTAATTGTGTTGTTGATGTTTTTGAAATACGTTTGTAAAAAGTTCTATTCAACATATCTTTGAATATTCTAAATCCTGTTGCACCAGTAGCCGACTCAGCCGCAAAATACATAACATCCAGTCTGTCTGATTGTGTAATTGTTTGTCCTGTTACTGTGATAATATTTCCACTAATTGTATAATCATAATTCTGCGTTAATTGTCTTCCATTTAACCAGACAAATGTGTATCCAGCATTTAAAGGATCAAATCTTAAAGCAAAAACTCCAGAAGGTTGTCCTTCTAAAACTTCTCTTCTTTGTTTCATACCAAGTGCGTTATTAAATGTTGTAACTGATAGGTAATCTCCAGCACTTAATGAATATCCATCTGCAATAATTTTAGTTGTTTCAAGTATAATGTCTGTGCCTTCATTATAATAATGATTGTCAACCAAAGTTGAAATACAAATTACATCAGATGCCGTTGGTACCGCTCCTGTAACAAATTCAACATTTTGATTTGTAACATCTACTGTGTAGTGTGTGTTTAGATCTTTTTGCACTCCATTGACAAATACCTGTACATCCGAAGCAGACGTGATTGTTTTTGATGGATCAACTGTGGAGTCATCACCCATACCAGACATTACTCCGTATGTGTATGTGCTACCATCACCAAAATAATATGTGTTGTCTGGTCCTCTCAACACTCTACCATTTACTTCTATCAATGTTAATCCTGAATATGGACCAATCGCTCCAGGTGGATATGTTAGGGTATATCTTATTGTGGATCCATCGTATTGAATAGATTGATTTCTCACACTTGCATAACTTCTTGACGAAGTAGTTGACTTGTTAAATCCTGCAATCTGTACAAATGCGTTTGCCGATGGAGCAGAACTAAAAGTTACTGTAATTGTGTTGGCAGTTGTTGTTGTTGTAAATGATGTGGTTGGTACCCCGTCAATTGTGATATAAAGTTCAGAAGCAGTTGAATCTAGATTAAATTCGCCTCTAGTCGATGTCGTAAATTGAACTGTGGATCCATCACCGGTATATTGATCTAGCACACGATAGTTTTCTCCCGATATTGCAAATACCTTGGTTGATATTACACTATTGTTTGCAGGAGCGGTACTGAACGTAATTGTTTTGTTTGCAACATTAATTGTATAATGCGTTGTTAATTTTTTAACTTGTTTGTTGACAGATACTGTCACACTTCCTAATGTTCCTGGATAATCTCCAATTGAGAATGTTGTTGTGTTTCCGTCACCTCTGTGATTTTTTTCTGATACAAATGGAACACCCGATTCAGGAGATGTATAAACTTTTATATCTAAAGTGTCAAATAATTGTCCTGGTACTGCTTCTTCAGGAGCAAAACTTGTTTCTGGAGATATGAATTCATCTCCTTCTAGAATGCTGTCACTTGGTGCTACACCAAGTGCCGATTTAAACATTCCACCTTTAACTAATGAGTCAACAGTTCTATCATCTGTTGGTGTTAGTATTCCGTCACTGTCAAAAGGGATAAATTCAACCAAAGCATCCGCGTTTGGTGTTTCACTTAAGGTAAATGATGCTGTTGATCCGTCCCCTCTTATCACATCACTTAATTTTCTTCTTGTGCTGTCATTTTCAGTAATATAAATTTGATAAACTTTTGTAGAATCTGGAGCAGTTGTAAATGTATAAGTGTTTGTACTTCCATCCGCTACAAAAGGTACAACATCTTGTGTACCATAATTATCCCATGGAAAGTCATACCATCCTGATTTGTCCCATCCTTGTCCTTGTGTAAACAATAATCCTGTTACCATTGTGCCACCATAATCAACACCTGACATTAATTGTGAAAGTTCATTGCCCGGCATTCCAGATTCCGGTGTGTAAAAACCTTTTGTTCTGTCTGCCGCTGATAATCCTGTTTCGTCGCCATAGACTTTTGTAACATTTCCAATGTTATCATCAAAATCGGTGGTTGAAGTAAAAGGATCTGTCGCTTTGTATAATTCGTTATTGTATCTTAATAATTGTCCATAAGCATAACTTGTTGATGCTGTCCAATCTACAACAGAACTTGTAGATGAAATCCTATCAAATTTTATAGTTGTATCAAAATCTCTAACAAGATCGTTGTTTAAATTTGCATAGGCTTTTGCAACATCTGCCGGATTTGAACCGTCATCTTTACCGCCACTTATAATCACGGTAGGTGTTGTTGTGTAATTTGCTCCTACTCCTGTGACTGTAATTTTTGTTACTGCTCCATTTTGAATTATTGCTGTGGCAGTTGCCGCAGTGGTTGTGGGTGTGACATACATTTTATACTCACCAGACTTATTGCTTTGTGCATTGTTTGTTGAACTTGCTGGCATATAAAATGTGCCTGTAATATCATCGAATGTGTAAATGTTTGCAACACCCGATCCTGAATTGTTTTGTGTATCAAAAATTTGTGCCTGTTTTTCACTAGTGAATAAAGGGTAAAAATATCCAAACGTTCCGCTTGTTGCTCCTGAATTGCTAGTGCCTTGTATTTGGAATGGTCCTGTACTTGCTGTGGTTCCACCAATTATTGTCACTGTAGGTACTTTGGTGTAGCCAGATCCGCCTGACGTAACTGTGATTGACGACACATATTTTTTATGATAATCGTTCCACATTTGCCATGGATACTCTGACAACTTGTCACTATCTGAAATTACATTAAGTGATCTAATTTTATCTGTTGATAACTCATAAAAAGGTGGATTATCAAAATCTGTATAAATTCCGTCTTGTGTGTCCGTGCTTGTATACCCTAATCTGTACTCTCTCATTTTCGAATGGAATGGCTTAACCTCGTTTATGTATTCTTCAATCCACGAATCTGTACCTGTGGTATAAGTTTTTCTTTGATCAAGTTGTCTTACTGAGTTTTTAACATTTATAAATGAAGTTTTAAACATCCAATCCACATAAGTTTGTTCTGCAAGTACTTTTCTTAATCCAGTAAAGAACAAAGTGTTGTATTCTATTGCTAGACTGTTAATAAAAAGATCATCTCTTAACGCAGTTAAAATTTTCCTTGTTTCAAGTGCAGGCTCCTGATCAAAAAAGTTATCGTCAAAATTATCTTGACCTGCAAATCCTGTGGCATCCTGTGAGTAATCATAAAGTTTGGTAGATAATCTTATAGTTCCATTTTGTGTTCCAACATTTTCCCAACCAGTTGCAGTTTTCATAAACAATTTCCAACCACCTGTATCTGCTGATGTAACTTTTACGTGTTTCCCTGTGTCTAAATCTAATTTGTCTAATTCGTACTCATATGTAACCTGTTTGTCAATTTTTGTATTTTTGTTATGTGCCATATCACTGTCGGTCTTGTACCAATCGGTATAACCCCAATATTTGCTGGTGTTGAATGTTTGAATTTTTGTTCTTGACCATACAGAACCATCCCACGTATAAATTGCCCAGAATCCGTTTGCTGTTTCGTCCGCTTTAACAAGATAGTTAATTGTCCCTGATATATCTTCTGTTTTTAAATATGTTAATTCTGCATATGTATCAACTGTTGCGTCCCATTCTAAACTTTGCACAGTTGGTTCTGGATCAAAAGAATCTAAATTTGCTAAATTTATTTGTCCAACTAACTGATACTTTTTTAATTCTGTATTTGCATAATCGATTATTTCTTTCAAAGCAGAATATCTGTCAACATACCAACTTTGTCTTGGTCTTGTGTTATTTCCATATCTTTCATTAATTGATAAATCTGGATCCGGCACTAAATCTCCAGTGCTGTTTTGTCCTATTAAAGAATCCCACCAATGTCGTTCAATTTGTGTTGTTGGTCTAAATTCTTTGTCGCCCTCTCTAACTAATTTCCAAACTGAGTGAGAATCTCCTTCAAAAGTATTTGTCCTGATGTCTACATTTAATACAATATTTTCACTGTTTAAATTTGTTGTGTTAAACAATAAAAATTTGTTAGTGTCTGTGATTGCATAATATTTGATTCCTGATCCTTGTGGATTTCTAATTAAATTAGCAATATATCCAGTAGTATTTTTCCTTTCGACCACACTGTTACGTGGTAAAGTTTCTCTATTTTTTACCCAATAGTAATAATAGTCTACAAAATTATCTTTTATTGAATTATACCTTTGTACTACTGTGTAGGCACTATCGTCTATGTGTAAAGGTGTACCTGTAATATTTTGTGAAGGACCGTCCTGAGAATTTGATACTTGATTATATTGTGATGGTAAGAGTGTTGATTCTATCCATTCGTAGATGTCTATAGACGATCCAGGAAACGTTTTACCCCAATTGTTTGTTTTAAATTCTTGTGTGTCTTGTTCGTACCACACCCATTTTACTTTTGATAGATCCCACCAAACTTCTCCTAAGTGTGTTTCTGCCCATGGTGTTTTGTTGTTAGGATTACTGCCAGCATTATATTGTGCTGGATCCCACGTAGTTTTTATGTTTATTTCTCTGTCTGCAATTCCTAGTATTCTTCCTTTTGCAGGATCATATAAATCGTAATAGTCTTTAACTTGTTTTGAAACTGAATCAAAATTAAATACTTGTCCTAATTTACTAATATCAATTAACGGTGTTTCATATGCAACTTGCTTCCATGCATAGTCACCAGATTTATTCAAATCTAATATGTCTACACTTCCGTCATTTGAAACTTTACTGCTACCGTCAGTGTCTGTGTTAGCATCGTCATCTGGTGACCCAACCAATACCATGTTGTCGTTGATGAATATGCCTTTTCCAAAATCATCATTTGCTGAGACGCTTGATGTTATTAGTCTTTCATCAATAATAAATTTTGTGTTATACATTGTGGCAGTATAGGCTCCGCCTGATCCTACATTTTCATCAATGAATGATGTATCTTGCAAATCAAATGTAGTTTCACCTGAATCAAAAAGCATCTCTCTGTTGTTTGAAAATTTTTCAGCACCAATTATCAGTCTATTACCTGCATCATTTATATCTAATGTCGAACCAAATTTCATATTTGTTTGTTTATCTGGTGCTTCTATTGTTTGTTGTAAGGTGTAAATTAATGTTGAATCATTATTTGCGTCCCATTTGTAGTAATAAATTTCACCAGCGTCTGCTTGACTGCTGTCATCAAACCCCGGAGCACCGATGATAAGTGTTGTTCCGTCTTTGCTCATTGTAATTGAATCACCAAATTCTGTATTCAACGACGATCCGTCTGCTGTTGTGCCTTGTAATGTTTGTACAAGAGAGTAACTGTGGTGTACACTGTCATCACTGCTTTGTGATGTTCTCACAAATATTTCAACCATTCCTGCTTTGCCAGGTGCCTTAGAACTTATTGCAAGAATATTACCTGTATCATTTGCCATTATTTTATGGCCGAATCTTTTGCCCGATCCCGGCTGTCCAGAATCAATCTCTAAACACTGCGTCCAAGTGTCATATGTTGAACCGTCAGCACCTACTCCCCATTCGTACATATAAACACGTCCTTGATCTGAACTTAATCCAGGTGCGGAAACAAACATGTATTTTGTTGGTGTTGATCTAAGAGAATCTGCTCCTGGTTCTACAATTTTATGTGCCCATCCAAAATTTTGACTTGCGGCATCTGTTGGCGGTGTGATAGTTGACAAGGCAGAATATTTAAAAGTTGCCGGATCCCAAACAAATATCTCAAGTGCGCCTGCATCAGAAAATACTGTGCTTCCGTCTAATCCATTGGAATTGGCATATGGTGCACCTGCAATAATAAAGTTTTCATCACTGCTCATTGTCAACGAATAACCAAGTTGAGATGTGTTGTCACTTCCAGCGGTTGTTGTCTGTGTACTTTGTGCTCCGAACGTAGTACCGGCTGTGGCTTCACTTCTAAACAAGAAATGAATTTTACCCTGTCCTGATGTTGGGGCCGCCACAACTATGGTTCTTCCATCATTTCTTGCAAGTAGTTGAAAACCAAAATCTTGATCTGCTGTAAGTTCGGGTGATTTTAATTTTACAGTGGTATATGGATCTTGCTTTTCATACACTCTCCATAATCCTGATGTATCAGAATCTGCAAAAACTTTATCTCCCTCTTGCGAAATAGCAGTATTTTTTTCGTTATAAGAATTATACGTTAACAAATCATTGACATTATCCATTGATGATAATCTTACAGATATAAATTTGTAGAAATTTCCATAACTTGTAGCACTAGATCCATCTCGCAGTGTTCCTGGAATAAAACCAGCATTGCCGGTAAAGTCTACAACAATTTTTTTGTGATCTGTAACCGAACTTACAACAAATACTTTGTTTAAATCTGTTGATTGTGCATTTCTAATTCCAAAATAATCAGGAAGTGTTGTTGCACTACCGCTAGATAACCCATGACTATCTGAAAACTCTAATTCTAATTGCGTACCATTATTTAAAGATTCTACTCTAACAATTTGAGAATTTGCTGAACTGAATCTATAAACGTCCCAGTCTTTGTTAGATTTATTTGCTACCCATACCAAATCATTTGTTTGCAAATTTTCAACATTTAAATCTTTCAATTCGGCAATATCAAATACTGTGTGTTGTACCTGCGACAACAAAGGATATCCTGCATTTTTATAAATCTGAACAAAATCTCTATCAACTCCTTCTACAGAGTAATCATGTTTAGAAAATGTTGCACTTGCATTATAATCTATAGGCTTATGATAAAAATTATTTTTTGCTGTCTGTAAAGATCTTTCGTAATTTTTTGTTTCGTTGGTTGTATCTGCGAGTTCAATACTTTGTGGATTAGCAAGTATTTCTGTATCTTTCAAATATATTTGTATGTTTTCTGTGCTGTCCGTATTTCCAAAGGATCCTGATCTTATCATCCATTCTGGATATAAATCTAGAGTTATATCTTGCTCTTCATATTTTGCTTTAAGCAATCTTGTTATTGCATCTTGTGTTCCTTTTTCTCTGATGTAGCCTTGATAAAATTTGTACTGAGATACATCATTAACAAAAAGATTTTCTAAATAGTCTCTTGATTGATAACCTATTAATTTTTGTGCCAGTTGCTGTTGAGATTCATCAAAATTGTTAGATTCTAAATTGTAAAAATCATTAAATTGTGAAATTTTATAATCAAAATTAGGAATTAATTGAGGTGCAGGCTTATCAGTCTTATATTTCCAATTTGTATTGTCAAATGTAGCCTCAGAATTGTGATTTACTAGAGCAACATAAAATTTTCCTTGGTACTCAATAGAATCTCCAATCTTATAATCTGTGTTTGCTGTCCAATATACTACTTGGGCAGAATCAAATATAAAACCTGGAGCATAATAATCACCGTTCCAGCCTGCTGTTTTCCAACCCACTAATTTTAATCTTCTTTGGCGGAATCCTGTAAAAGGTTCATATAATATATCTGCAAATACTGTTGAATTATCAAATAAAATTATATGTTCTTTTTGTACTGTGTTTAATGCTATATTATATAATCCTGTGTTTGCATTTTTAGTTTCTAAATTATAAGTTTTGCCTATTCTTTTTGTTGAAATATCTCTGATGTCAATTTTTCTTCCGCCTGCATCTAACAATGAGTAATCCCCGGCTATATTTTTTAATCGACCGACCACTGTTGTATTTTCAGTATCCAATTCGAATCCAGCCGCGCCGGGTGATACTGTTATTGCACTACCTGGTGCCCATTCTTGTGTCGTCCAGAATAAAAATTCACTTACTGCATTTTTCCAATTTAATGTTTCTTTTAATTCATTTGAATATTTGTTAAATCTAAAACCCTGAGACTCAAGGTAATGACCATATCCAAACAAAAAGTCTGCAACGTCTTGCATTGTGTTAAACACATAGCCATATGGAATAGTTTGTACTTCTGTCTGATAGTCGCTGTATTGATTTACTGCTTTTCCTGACACTTCAACTTTTTTAAATGAAACTGAATTTTTCATAGGATATTGAAAATTAAAGAAAGGATTCACTGTACTGTATCCTAATACCTTATAACCACCTGCAAGTGTAGAATTATCCATTGTGGTATCTGTATTTTTCTCAATTAAAACACCAGAGTATTGAAAAGATTCTACAGGATTTGAGGTTCTAAATAAAATTTTATAGTTTTCGTCAGGAATAAATTTACTACCAGATGTTGATCCTGGTGAAATAGAATCTGTTAAAATTTTTAAGTTGTCTTTGTCTGTAAATCCACCAAGTTTATATCCTAATTGCACTTGCAAATTTTTTATCTTCTTATAGTAATTAGAAACAGGATCTAGATTTTTCGACATCAAATAGTTTACAACATACGGTTGATAGCCTGCTGTTTGATACCTTGTTGTCACACCCGTTGCAGTATTTGTTTCGGTTTCTAAGTGATATTTTATTGTAGATAATTTTTGCCTTATTCCGGTGTCTTTATCAATTAAATTATCTGCAATATTTTTCATTAATTTTGCAGGTTCTAACATTAAGGAGAAAAATTTAGCAGGTTTGGTTAATGCTAAAGTTTTCACAACTGTAAATGGATAAGCAGTTGATCTTCTCCATGCTGTCTCTGCCGGAGACTGATCTCCAAATTTCCAACCTGCTTTTCTTCCGGGAATATCAAAATTGTTTATAAGTTTTGCCGCAATAGGATCTAATAAATTACCTGATGCGTCAACAGGTAGATAAGATTTGATTTCTGGTTTTCCATATCTTCCTGGATAAGTTGCAATAGCATTCCAAAGAACATCATTCCCAGATGTGTAAGGTGCCGAACCATATGTTGTTTCCCAATCACTTGGTTTTTCACTGTGGCCTAGCATTTCCCATGGTCTTAAATGCGGAGCGTCTGTATCATAAAAATATTTGTAAATTCCTCTCCAATATCCAGGTAACAATTCATTTTTTAATCTATCTGTGCTTCTTCCATAATTGTATGTAAACGGTGATCCTTCTGAAAATGCTGTGTTTGTAATATATTGTACATTATTTTTTCCTGCCCATTGATAAAAGTCTGTACCCATCACGTCATTTATCTCTGCCAATGAATAATCTGTTGTTGCAAAAGCAGATGGCATGACATCGTTGATTTCTAATCTTGTTGCATCATATGTAATTTTAATATTGTTGTAAATTCTTTTTTCTAATTCTAAAATTAAATCATCTCTTTCATCACCATATGATTTTATAAACGACCCGTCGTGTTTTCGGATAACTTCTTGAGATGTTATATATGTGTCATCTGTTATTTTTTCAGGTGTAAATTTTGGATACATACCCAATTTGGTTGGTGTTGGAGGAACATAACTACCAGTTGTATCGGCATAATCTTTAATTAAAACTATATCACCTGTGGCTAATGCTTTTATAATTTCAATGCTGTCGTCTGTAGTACTAAATGTATATTCTGAACCTAGTATTAATTGCACGTCATTGACATAAACATATACTGCTCTATTACTTAAAGTTGTTATATCAAACTGAGAATCTATTGCATACTCTGTAATTGAAGAGTCTTGAACTGTGTAGTTCCTTGTAGAAACATTTTCTCCAGATCCTATCATGTCTTCGTAATAAAAAGGCATTGTTTCATTTCTGCCTTTACCAATCAATTGAACTATTTCGTCTACTCTTTCAGCAACATTGCCTTCAAATGCTGTGCCGGTTGCCTGCGTTAAAAATGAATTATACCATTTCTCGTATTCTGAATTACAATAATCAATTGCTGTGATAACATTTGTTTCTTGATCTATTAAACCAAACACTGCTGGCATCAATGAGCCTTCGTGTTGTTGTATTGTACCACCTTTTAATCTTGCGTTAGGTTTATCACGTAAGTTTGATACTCCTGGTATTGTTCCAGTTACATCAATATTTCTATCAAAAATATCATGCACATGATTAATAATTTGTCCAAGAGTGTATGATCCTGAGGTTTGATTCGATGCGTTTATTTCAAGATTATCCGGAACTTCGTATATACCCTTGTCTTTTATTTTGTCAGTTGCACTAAAACCCGCAATTCTTACTTGATCATCAACATTAAGTTCTTTAACAAATTTTACGTATTTGTTGACCGTTCCATCAACCAGAGTGTAATCTGTTGTGAGATTTTTAATTACACCATTGACTGCAACAGATATTTCTAAATCTGTAAGTGCTTGTGATTCTTTATAAAAGTCTATTGGAAATAATTGTTTCTCTGTGTTGTCAGTAATATAAGTTCGTGTTACCCTCTGCTTACTTTCGGCTGTTCTTTTTACCCAAGGGCCTCTATTATTATGTGTTGACGCTCCTGTAGTATAATGTAGGTGTCCTTCAGCAAGACTTTTTGTCAGTGTTGTAGAATCTGATTTATATGTGAATGTACCTGACGTGTGATCTGATTCAAAAACTATGTCTCCAACATTATTAATTGTCTTGTATTTTACTTTTATACCTAATACAGTATCAGTAGTTGCAGTATCTGATGTTGCAAATTCAAAAACTTTAGCGCCGACAAAAGAACTACTTGGGTATGTTGTTGCATCGTCAAAACTTATTTCGTTGTTGTCATACATGGCAAAAAGAGGTTGTGAGTTAACTTTTGTTTTAGCCTGAGACTCTTTCCAAATTTTATTAGTAGAATCGTAATTAAAAGTTTTTCCTTGATTGTTTGTACCAAATTCTACAAATACACTTTCGTCTTCAAGTGGTGTGGCGTCCGTTGCTTCTGTCAAGTTTATTACAGAAGTTGAATCTCCAGCAGTAACAAAATTAACGTTGTAAATTTTATTTTTTACTAGAGGATCAGTATCTGCTGTAAAAATAACTCTCATACCATCTGATAAACTTAATCCATCGATAATATAACCTGTTTGTTTAACCACGGTGCTGAAAGCATCAGTGGTTACTGTGTCAAATAAAGTTACACTATTTTTTGCAACTGTACCGTGATTGTATAATTCTAATCCAGAATCAAATTCTATAATTGGTCTTTTTGCTCGATCATCTTCATTTAATACGGGTGTATATCCTGACATTCTAGCAGTTTCTTCTATTACAGATCTGTGTGTCCATCTGTTATATCTTGACCAAGCATTTCTGTCTCTTGAATCTCTTTTGATTGTAATATAATCTTTTGTTTCTGGTCTATAAAATGCTTTTGCATATGGTCTTGAATCATATACTGCTGAATCATAAGGAATAGTGGTTTCTGTTGCGTATGATTCAGGAGTAATTAATTCTGATGCATTTGTAAGTGTAATAGAGTCTCCAACACCTTCAACATAATATTCATTGTCATGATATGCAGAATCAACTAAAGTATTTTTAAATTTTATTTTCATTCCATTTGATATATCAAATGTTCTTAATGAATAATTTTTTACCCCAATAATGTCATTGTCAGGATTAATTTTTGTTGTTGATTCTATTGTCTTAATTTGTAAAATACCATACATAGAATCATGGTTACCACATTGATAATAAAGTATGTCTGGTGCACCGGTAGGCACTGTAAAGGTTACTGTTCCTTTATCTATACCATTGTTTGTAACACCTGTTGAATAAATTGTTGATGTTGATCCATCTGCTGACAGTTTATCTTTGTATGCTTCTGTCATAACCCAAAAAGGATGTCCTTCTGCATCGACTTCAAACTTGTATGTATTTCCTCTATACAAAGTCAATGTAGGATTTGTTTTATTTTCTATATGTGGTAGATTCCAGGCTCTAGCAGAACTGCCATCATATTTGGTTACTCCAACTTTAAGTTCTATTACTGCATTAGGACCTACAGAATCCAATTCAACTGCGTTTGGTCCTTCAGGTGTCCAAAAATATTCTCTGTAATTAATAAGTTTATCGTAATCAATTGCTGGATTCCAAGAATAAACATTTTCTTTATTAAGTCTATCATGATTGTTAACTTTGCCTCTAAAATATTTTATTTGATTTATATAGTCGTCATATGTTCCTGTAAACTTAACTTGGTCTTCAGGATTAACGGATGTTGTATCCTTATCTGTGTAAGTGATTGTGGGTTCTAATTGATATGCAAACCTATCTCTATCAGAAGCGCCAACGTATCTATCAGTAACTTTTCTTGTGTAAGCGTCCTGTCTTCCAATAAATCCATCTAATCTATCAAGTGAACCTTTTTGAATTAGAGGATCTATTGTGCTTGATAAAAATCTTTGGTTAGAATCAGTTCTATAAAATGCTGGTAAGTGCTGAACACTTCTTCTATATTCGTTATTGCCTTGTTTGACAACTTCCTGATTTGTTTTTGAATTTATAGGATTATCTGCCATTAGTATCCTGCCCCACTACTGCCAGTTGACGAACTGGAACCTGATGTAGTAGAGCCTGACACTGCTGATCCTGTTGTAGTGTTTGTTGAAGTGGTTGACGTGCTTGTTACAACTGTTCCAGATGCAACCAATTGATTAGCACCTAGCGAAGTTATAATTGAAACATCATTAACGGTGGCCCCACTAATAAAAATCTCATCAGCCGCTGAACCTATTTGAAACAGAGACCCAAAACTCTGTCCAGATTGATTTGGTACAATAACAACTGTCATTAAATCCGGTGCCAGTTGATTATGTATAAACGCGGCTAATTCTGTAAAATAAAATGCGTCTCCAAAATCCCAATTATCTAATGCAAAGAATTCATTTATTGCTTGAATTACTCTAGTTTTTATTACTGCATCAGTAACATTTGTTTTTGGATTTTTTACAACTTTAAAAGTTGCTTGTAATTGCTCTTCTGAATTTGAACCAAACAAAATTTTATATTTTACTGGATGGTAAATTATTTGGTCAGATAATGATTTTAAAGGATTCAGTAATCCTGCGTAACTTATTCTTAATTGATCTGATGTTGATGCTATTGGCTTTTCACCACCATCTTGCAACCAAATTCTAAATAAGTTATCATATGTTCTTTCTAAAAGATAGACATCAACAATGTTAGACACACTTGGATCAATTCTTGTGTCTTGTCCTGCGTTGTGTTTGTATTGAAAGTCTAAAGAACTTCTTCCACGTCTAGCAATATAGTCTGTAGATGTGGTTAAAGTGTTTGTCGTTGAACTATATTTCTTAACAATATTTTCTGCTTCGTCATAAAAATAAAATAATTGTTCATCTGTGTACGTTGTTGTGCTTAAATTTATGTCTGTTTCGTTTTTAGAAACAATAAAATTTGTTGCGGAGTAAGGTCTGTATCTTTCTATGTTATCATATGAAATATATTTTTCAAAAAATACAAATTTTTGTGTAATTGATGTATCCGGTTCTATAATGATATCAAAAAGTTCTGGATTGTCAACAACACCATCATCATCATCGTCGTAAAAACCAATTTTTACTTTTCTGTTATCTTGAAATCCGTCAGTTTCAGTAACCGTATCTACAACTTGCCAGGTAATAGGATATCCTACACTAGTGCCTGTAGAAATTAATGAATTTGTTTTTAAGAGTTTAATTGTGTCTTTGACAGTTTTTCCTGTTTTGTAATCATAAACTTTTTCTTGGGCATCATAATGAAATTTGTTTTGTGACTCTGATTCGAATATGTAATCTAAACTTCTATATGTAACTGTATATGTGTTACCGTCACTTGTAAAGTTGAACCACCAACTTGCATCCAAGTTTGCACCTGTAGTATCTCCTGTGTTACTTAAACTAAACACCGAACTTGCACTGACATTTGTAGAAGTTATAACTTTCCATGTTTCTGAATCCACATCGTATCTTAAGCCAAAATTTTCGTATGCTTCAACTCTATCAAGTATTTCCGTTTTAAGTGTATCAGAAAATAGTGTTGTTAAATTTGGAATAATACTAGTAATTTTAGAACCATTTGGAACAATATTATTTAAAGTAACCGGACCTGTGCCGTCTTCTAAATTTCCAACTCCACTGTTAGCACCATCGCCTACGACTGCACCAATTTTTGCCCATATCCTGTCTTCAGCGTCAACTGTTCCTGCTGTTACTAGTGTGTTATTTAAAAATTCTCTAGTATCAGGTGATGAGAATTTTATTAATGCTCCTACTTTTGCATATTTCAAATTTGAAGTTGCAAATTCACCAATTACTAACGGTCCAGTTTCTTTAAGATATCCTGTATTTGTATTTGTTGATGTTGTAGTAGAATTCCATGTAATACTTGTTGTGCTTAAATCTTTTGCACTATATTTTAAATAATAAAATTGTCTTGAATATGGTTGTTTTAATTTTGCTTCAACTTTTGTGTTTATCGTTGAAAGGATAGTGTTTCTATTTGTGAAAGTAAAAGTAAATTGATTTGTTGTTTCTTCTCTATACAAGATTCCATCTTCAGCAAACACAGATACATTTGAATAAGCACCTGTTGGATCTAATATTTCTTTTGCTCTTGATATGCCTGATGCTGATCGATTGACAGATCTAACTTTAACAATTTCTTGAGATGCAGATAGAGGCACAACTTGATAATCTTCTGCTGTTATCATTCTATTTTGCGAGTAATATACTTGTGGTGCTTTATCTCTAATTGAAGCACTTGATTCCGATGCGGCCGAATTATATATTGAGGCTTTAAGACTCATTGAGATTGTTAATGTTTGGGTAGCACCGTTTCTATCACTGTAAGGTACTGTGATCTGAACATTTTGCATATCTGCAGGTTGTATTGCATACTTGGCATTATCACTTGTTCTGTAATATGTTCTAAATGGCCCTAGTGGTATGTTAGAAAAGTTTCCGTCACCGAATACTAAATCAATGCTGTCTCCTGCTTTTGTGACAACATTGTAAATGTTTCTTTCAGATTTTGCCAATGAATTATAAATTGCATTGTTTCCTGTCAACGTCGGAACTTTAGTCCATGATTGTAAAGGTTGTCCAAATTGGTCTAGTTTATATAACCAAACGTCCGTTTCATTAATGTTTGAATTGGTTATTGCTTTAACATAATTTGTAATCGATGCATCTATTGTAAAATCTTCAATCTGTAATTGTCCTTGTTTGAATAAAAAGAAATATCCTGTGTTGTTTGAACTGTCACCTGCCCCATCTATTCTGTATGTGTAAGTTAAGCCTGTTCCGGGAATAGGTTCTTGCTCAAAAATACTCTCAGATCCTTCTATTGAAGACGGTACTATTTCGAATGGCCTATTTGTGCCACCTATGGATTGGTTAAAAGAAAATAAAGGAAGATCGTCTTGGATACTTGCTAAAGTATATGTTTCTGTTTTAATACCATTAATTTGTCCAGACTCTCTTGGACTGCCTAGTAATTGTCCAGTAATGTTAGCCGCATTTAAAATTGCTGTGAATTGTTCTCTATAATTTGAATTAGTTGCATCGTTCCATATGATTGTTGAATTTGATAAATTGGCACCAGTTGAATCTCTAACATCTTCGGTTGTAGATATTGAATCCATTTTTAAAAGTCCTGTTGCTGGACGATTTCTTTTTGCATTGTAATTAATTAAACGTGCTAATCTTAAAACTGAATTTCTTCTTTCAGCGGTAGCAAGAAAATTTTCTCTGGCATTTAAATCAACTCTAAATGAAAGTGCTTGTGCTATGTAGGCAATAAGATCGATTAATGCAACATATTCTGAACTTTCAATAAAATCATTAAAATCATCTGGATAATTTTCTTGAAGATATGCCACCATTGTTCTACGAAGTGTTTCAAAATCGTAGGATTTGAAATCTGCTTGTTGGAATGATTGATAGATTTTTCTCCAATCTTCTGCAACTAATAATCTGTTCTGTCGTTCTGTGGTAGCCATATTGTTTGTATGGATATTTATATATTAAATTAAGTGCGTATATTAAGATAGGCGTAGTAATGAATTTTCATCAAAACTAAATCTTAATTTTTCAGTGATATCAAGTGGCACATAAGTGATACTAGCCTGTATAGATATACCATTTTCCTCTTCAGTAACCAGTATTTCATCAGTTGCAATACGCGGATCTGCTGTAAGATTTGCCTCTATATCCTCTGTGATGGCTTGTTTAAGTTGCTCTGTGAACGGTTCAAATAATGAGTCATATATTATTGTACCAAATTCAGGATTCTCCACCCTTTCGCCCTTACGCACAGACAAACGGTTAATGAGATCTTGTTTGGCACACTCAAAATCATAAACTTTAAAGTTCTGCCTTTCGGCTTTAGATGAAAAACCTTTAAAAGTAACTTTGTTACTTGAATTATAATTTGAATTATCTCCGTATGCCATTACTAATATTTATAATCCTTATTTTACCAAAATTTAAACTTGCCAATTGCTGATGTTATATTGTTCCTGATTGCCGCCCCTACCTGTGTAATTTGTCCGGCCAACGACCCCCTCATGGAAGGTGGTAGATTATTTGCTGATGTTCTTCCCAAAACCATACCTTTTAGACTGGATGCCACACTTGTAAATTTTCCAGCAACAACTTTATTTGTTAAAATCTGATTGAGATTGTCTTTAGAAAGATTTTTCATCACCGACTTAACATTGAAAATTTTATTATATTGTGATGTAAATGTATCCGACAATTTTTTGGCTTTAGATAAATCAATATTTTTTTTAATATTATTTTTTATCAAATTGTTAATCTTGCCTCCTTTGTCTTGAACATATTTTGATTGATCTGTAAAAAATTGCAACTCTCTAATATATTCAACATCTGATATTCTGTTTTGTTGTGCCATATATTCCAAAGTACCAGGCGTCTCAGACAATTCCTTCCACTTCACTGGATCTTGCCATTGTGAAATATTTTCAAAAACACCCGATGGTGCTCTAGTGAATGGTTCATGTGTGACAAGATTAGGCACAGTGGTTTTTGTTTTTTTGGTATTAGCCTCTAATATTTGTCCTGCGCCAACTGTGATATTCACATCATTTTGTGAGGTATCTGTTATAATTCCGGCCGCTTCCGAAGTTAACCAACTTGGTCCCCACGCCGGTTGTTGCGTACCATCTGTGTTGAAATCAATTCTGGCACCTTTTAAATGATGACTACCTGAGGCGCTGTGTAATTGCACTGCACCGTGTGAAGTTAATCCACTTTTGGCATATGACGATATTCCACCGGATTGAGAAGAATTAACAATTCCATATTCTCCAACATTCATTATAAAATTGGCATTATTAACTAAATCAACTTCTGCTGTAAATTTTATATTATGTTTGGCATGAAAATTAATATCTCCTCCCGAGTGTAGATCAAAATTTCCGTCTGATCTCATATTAAATCCGTCCTGTGCATAGATATAAACTTTACCTTCGGCAGACATTTCAATCCAACTTTTTCCTGATCCATTTGCTATGTAAACAACACCTTCTGTATCATGCATTAAAAGTTGATGTCCTGAGGCTGTTCTTAATCTTGTAAGTTGATTTGTTCCGTTTTCATCTCCGTCATCCATAACAAGCGAATGTCCTGTTTCTCTATCTACTTTGACTTTTGCTCCTTTTATACCGATTGGTACTGTTCTCGCATCAGGTCTAATTTTACCCGGTGTACTCCAACCAAATACATTACTTGGAGTTTCTCTACGTGCTGAAGAACTTATTGTGCCTCTAACTCTATCATCTATTAATCCTTGTTGCAACAGTTGATCGGATAAAAGCACATTCACAGGTAATTTCCATTGATTAGCATTATCAATATTATCGCCATCTAGAATTATTCTATTTTTTTCTCCAATTGGCAAAAAGTCAGTACCGTACAATCCTTTTTTCCCTGCTGTGTCCATGTCTCCAACTGTGTCAACTCCAACTGCTGAATTTTTTGAAGACCCATATGCTGGCACCTGGGCATTTGTTAAAGGATCCTGAACACAACCTATCCAAAAGGCTTTATCATCATTTCTTTCTCCTTTAGCAAATATCACAAGCACTGTTGTATCAATGTCGGGTGGAATTGCCCACATACCATATGCTTGTTGAGTGGTTTGATAAGAATATGGATCTGTTTTGGAAACTGCATTTAAACTTTTGACTCCATAAAATGGTGAAAGATACTGACACCATACAATGTTAGATTTTGCAGGATCTTTGTTGAATGACAATGCCGGAATATTAACTCCCAATCTACCCATTCTTAAAGGATCAGCAACATCCTTCACGGTTCCAAGATAAGGACCTGCATCTTTGCTGACAAGAGCATCCTTAAAATCTTTTTGGTTACTTTGTGTATCTACAAATCCTCTTTCGTCACGTGCCATTTTTAATACCTTTAATATTTTCCAAACGGTTCTACAAATTGTTTCTTAATGTCGTATTCTATATCTTTTTTCTTGTCTTCTATTACACTTGATAATTCACCACTTGCCGCTGATTCTAAATCTCCAAAACCAAATGTACTTTGATTGTTTAGCCTTACAAGAGTAAGCGTCTGTAAAAATTGACCCTGATTCATTGTTGATTGCACTTTGGAAACTTGATAGGCACCATCAAAAAATAAATTATCATCTAAATATTTTTGTCCTTCATCAGCATTGAAATAAACTCCTTTTTGATCATTTAAATCTGTTGGTATTCTGTATCTAACATTCACTATAGGCATGTAATTTTCTACATTAAAACAATGAAATGTTGTATTGTAATCTTGATCTGGTCCACCACCTCGTATTCTTAGGTTACTTCCATAGATGGTTTGATCTACCGTGTTGCCCTGCTCTCGGGGAATTGGGGTATACATGTCTTGTGCCACATATGCAGGATCACCGAGTATATCCAATTCAATTCGCACCATATCTGCCTCAGGATTTGTTAGGTAATCATAGAACTCCTGTGACCTTGCCGACTCTCCTTCGGTGTCTGCTGTATTTCTACGTTTAATAACGGAAGGATATGATCTCAGGGGCAATATTGGATCAGGATAGTCCTGTTCTATTCCAACAGATTTTTTAATGTTGTCTATGACATTTGTTATCTGACCTCCTATTGTGCTGGTATCAGGTTCATCTTTTACATTTCTATGATAGTATGCAGTTTTGTAGTTAATTCTTAAGCCTTGTATATCAACGTTGTCCCCGGTATAGATATAATCATAGTTTCGTCTTACATAATTGGACCAATCAATTTTGCCAACTGATAAACCAGGTAGCACTAATTTTAACACAGGCACTTTAAATAATTTTGCTTCATACCTAATTATTTTTGGATACATTTTTGTAATTTTATCTAAATTATTATCAGTTTTTGACGCTGATTTAACGCTGTCAGCACCAATATTGTAAACAGATGGTTTAATTATGAACCAATCAATAAACTGATTCTTTTTAAAAATTTCTGTTCTCTCCGCTTGTCTTTTATCGTTGGTTAAAAAATCCTTTATTTCATTTTGTCTTTGTTCTGCCGACCGGCTTAATACAAGTCCTGCTCTAGTAAGATAGGTGAACCAAAACTCTTCTACCAACTTATCAAAATATGGCATCGATCTTATTACATCCTCGAATGCTTTCTCTATACTGGTGCCTGGATCTAGTTGTGTTTTGATTGATTTTGTTTTGAATCCTTCAGTAGGCGGCTTTTTACCTGATCCTATATGTTGCTTGTTACCCTTGGCTTGAGTGCTTTTTTCTACTATCTTTAAAATTTCGGGATCTATTAAAAATTCATACTGATCGTCCTTCTCCCGAGACTTGTCTTCTTCTCTTTCAACCCGCATTTGTTCCTTTAATCCTGCAAGTATTCCATCCTCTCCATGAACCCAATCCCACAAGTTGTCTGCGTTAATATTAATTTCAGATCTTGTAAATTTATAACTGTCATCAAAGCCAAGATCCCCATAAGGTACAGCAATCAAGTTGTATTTTGCACCACCTTCATTTATATCAAACTCAACCCTTGATATTAATATAGGAATTTTCCGGACAAATCCGTCGTTTGCTCCTGCCTGCTGGCCTTGTTCGTCGAATCCTTTCCATTCTATGGTTAAAAGAAATGGTGCCGCTTGATAATCTTTGAAACCGTGTTGATAAGCGGCCGCTCTTATTTTTTCTATCAGTGTTACTCCGTAAGGTTCGTGTAACTCAAATTCCATTTTTGTAAAGTTTGCAAGATTCCTTTGCGGATTTGGAGAAACTGTTGAAAGTATGTTTACATTTTCGAAAAAAATATCATGTCCTCTTTCTAATATATTAATAGAATCTTTATAATCAGGATTACTGTCTCTTTCAATCGCCCGCTTTTTCATTTCATTTAGGGTCATTTTTTCGTCCTCCCCTTTATAAACATGGCTTCCCCTATCTCCTATACCACCGCTCCTTGCAATTACCGACATCAACGGGTCTGTCAAAAATCTACCATTTCTTAAACTATCATCTGCCACACCAGAAAGTGTGAAAAGACAATTATACGAAGCAAAATTATGCAATGGATTTGATCCGTACATTTGCTTATCCATTTCCCCTATTGGATTGCTGGAATTGGTACCAAAGGTACCTTCGGCCTGCTCCTTGAGATAAGCATTAGTATAGTTGCCTCTACGATCAACTTTTCTTTTTATATTTGTTCCAATATCGTCAAAAAATTTGTTGAACCATGTGTCTCTATTATTGTTCCTGTTGCCGTGTTTCATTTCATACCGGCTTTTCTTTTTTTCGCTCTCTTCAAAAATTTGTGAGGATCGTTTTTTAAGCCAAGTACTTTTATTTGATTTTGTTCGTTTTGTTCCCATCCTACAATCCTAGGTCTTGGGAGACATTGGTTGCTTTGGGCAACTGTATGGTCACTCCTGGTTTAAAGTCGTATATAGGATCCTCAATTTGATCTGGATTTCTTTGTGCAAACACCCACCATAATCTTGGTGTGCCATATAAGTCAAATGCTAACAGGTCTGGTCTGTAAGCATAAGTTCTTTCTATTGTATAAGTCTCGTCGTCAAGTTCTGCGGTTACATTTCTTTTTGATAAAATACCTAAACTGACAGCGTCCTGCGGTGTATTTAGATAAGGCGATGTTGCCGAATATTTTGCCATTATAGATATCCTATACCTTGTTTTTTACTTAAAGTACCGTTGGCAAAATCTTTGAAAGAAAAGTTTTTTACAGTTTCTCTAGAGTATACTGGTGTTATCAGAACGGATATATTCGATAACGTTGGTGCCCACGTGGCATCCTCGTTTGCATAGTTAAAGTTGGCACGATCTATAACAGAGTCATAACCATAAGTTGGTTCCTGCGTTGTTGATATGTAATCTATTCCGGATCTCAATTCCACGTTAAATGAATTAACCACAACCGGAACCTTATGAAACATATTTTCACCATAACCATACAAATGCAGTACCGGAGGCGGATTACCTTTAAGTGTTTTAGTGGATTTGCCAAAAAACATTTTTGTTACTGTTCTTAAAAATTTAATTGTTGCCACCCAGTGTTGTGCGTCATCATAATTTTGTACAGGAAATTCACCTATGATATTCATTTGATCCACCTGCGAATTTTGATATGCTTGAAACGGATAATTGGCGTGTGTCTGTGCTAAAGGATTATAGTTTGCTGAATGTTGTATAATCATCGACGGTGTCAATGGCCAAAAAATACCGTTTGACTCTTTCAATTTTGATAATAGTTCATTGTTCGTAAACAATTCATCCCATACAGGAGATTCTGTGGGAACTTCTAATCTTACTCGCCAATCTTTTTTGGATTGCCTGCCAACCCATTTTGCTCGTGCATTTGGTATTTTTGAATAACCGCCAATGCCTGCACCTTTAAGACGGTTTATGGTTCTATTGATAGCACCTCCTCCGATGCTTTTTACTATGTCCAATAATCCTTTTTTTGCCATTTTATGGTTGCAATCCTTTATTAAGTTCTGTATACTTAAAACATATTTATAGGCAAAATAATAGGCGCACTTAATTACCCGCACGGCACGATCCAACAGACCTGTTTGTGGTCACTTTAACAATAATGAGAGATAATTATGAAAAGAGTGAAGTATCTAAACAATCGGGATCTATTGGCACAAATACACGCCAGCAAAAACACATATTGTTCATATGTGGCAACGGAGGATTCCCAATATGATGTTATAGTGCCTAATCTAAAAAAGATTAATGCAAGTGCTATTGCACAGGCTAGAAAAAATAAATCAAAAAGACTGACACAGCAGGCATGGGAAGAAGCCAAAGCATCTGGTCTTAAAAAAATTAAACTTTCGGACTACACAGTTTCCACTAGAAAAATTGAAAAAACAGATTTAGTTTTTAGAGTAATGATGTTTGATCACATACCCATGGATGACAAAAGAAAGAAAAATCCTAAAAGTGTAGCAGATCATCACAGCAAGGTAAACTTTCCACCGTTCCAGCATTTTAGACTAGATAAAAAAGGAAAACCAAAATGTGTTGGTAAATCGCATTGGGTAGGCGGAATGAGTAATGGATATTTTTCTGTTAATCATGGCAAGACAACAAATAGTTTAGCAATGATGTTTATGAAACTTTGCGAACGTTATGGAACAAGATCCAATTGGAGAGGTTACACATACAATGACGAAATGCAATCACAGGCATTGATGCAGTTGTCACAAATTGGTTTGCAATTTGATGAATCTAAATCAGAAAATCCATTTGCATACTATACCGCGGCAATAACAAATTCGTTTACTAGAATATTAAACATTGAGAAAAAAAATCAATCCATTAGAGATGACCTTTTAGAGATGAATCACATGATGCCTTCATTTACACGACAGGGAGAAAATGATACAAACACTGTTGCTTACAAAAAGAAAATGGCAAATATACATGGTGATGTTAAAATTGTCAACAAAACTGGTATTGCGAAACTAAACAAAAAATTTAAAAAGACCGGAACAATCGAGTCGGAAGACTTTGAAGGAGTAAACTATAAAAAAGTAGATATGACTGGTCATAAACCGCCGGTTAGAAAAAAATGGTAACATATGTTTTTTAAAAAAGTTGCTTGTTTTACTGACATACACTTTGGTATGAAAGGTAACAGTCGTGTACACAATGACGATTGTGAGGCATTTATCTATTGGTTTATCGAACAAGCCAAAGCACACGATTGCGAAACTTGTATATTCTTAGGCGATTGGCATCACCAACGATCAGCAACAAATGTATCAACAATGAATTATACAGTTTCAAATATGGAAAGACTGGGTGCGGCATTTGAAAAAGTCTATGTAATGATGGGCAATCATGATTTGTTCTACAGAGAAAAAAGAGAAATTAATTCTATGGAATACATCAGGAATATACCAAACATACATCTTGTTAACGATTGGATAGTGGAAGATGACGTAGCAATTATTCCATGGATAGTAGGTGATGAATGGAAAAAAATACAAGATATGAAACAACAATATGTTTTTGGACATTTTGAAATTCCGTATTTTAAAATGAATGCAATGGTCGAAATGCCGGATGTGGGCGGAATACAAACTGATCATTTTGCAAACTGTGGACAGGTATTTTCAGGACACTTTCATAAAAGACAGATTATGAAAAATGTTACATATATGGGAAATGCATTTCCACACAACTACGCAGATGCTTGGGACGACGAACGTGGAATGATGATAATAGAACATGGCGGAACACCAAAATATATAAATTGGCCAGATATGCCAAGATATAGAACAGTAAAAATTAGTGATCTTTTGGCGGACCCTGACAAGATATTAAAATCAAAAATGTATGTAAGAGTAACACTTGACATTAAAATAAGTTATGAAGAAGCAAATTTCATTAGAGAAACATTTATAGACAAATACAATTTGAGAGAATTACAACTGATTCCAGAACAAATTGATCAAGCACAACAACCAACTGTGGCTGTACAAAAATTTGACAGTGTGGATCAAATAGTAATTGCACAATTACAAGGAGTAGATTCTGAAACATATGACAAAAATATATTAACAGCAATCTACAATGATTTAGATGTTAACAATTAAAGAACTTACAGTTAAAAATTTTATGAGTGTGGGAAATGCCACACAAAGTATAAATTTCAGTAATAAAAATTTAGTTTTGGTTATAGGTGAAAATTTAGATCTTGGTGGTGACGATGCGGGTGCTAGAAATGGTACTGGCAAAACCACAATTATAAATGCATTATCTTATGTGTTTTATGGCGAGGCATTAACTAACATCAGAAGAGACAATCTCGTAAACAAAACCAACGAAAAAGGTATGTTGGTAAGTGTTAAATTTATAAAAAACAATGTTGAATATACCATTGAAAGAGGCAGAAAACCAGGTATCTTTAAATTTTATGCCAACAACATTGAACAGAATATCGAAAGCAATGAAGCACAGGGAGAAAACAGAGAAACACAGCAAGAAATAA
>MDTB01010328.1_pt1 | contig 29552 bp, 26 predicted proteins | sample 811161 | NCBI WGS metagenome assembly MDTB01 (sample SAMN05326650, study PRJNA326480) | marine metagenome | isolation source: seawater | place: Mediterranean Sea | collected 2009
ATCGATTGGAAAATTAATCAAAATTCTTGACAATTCTTGTGAACTTGTTGTGGCGCGCCCATAAATTGAAAAAGTTTCAAGAATATCAGCGCGGCCGGCATTAGAACCAGTGCCGCGAGTTGTTAAGTTCAATTCATAAGCACTTACAATTGTATTATCAGCACTAGCTGTATATTTACGGATCATTAAACAACTTTACCTTTTATATCAACTTCAGGATATTTAAATTCAAAAATGGCATTTTTTGGACATAATAATTTAGCACCGTTTGGAGACATATTTTTATTAACTGAAAAGGATATGCCGGAATATTGAGAACCAGGAGCGTTAAATAGTACGACTCTTGTAACGTCCAAAACTTCTGGAATTTCTTTTAAAACTGAATACATGTCGCTAATTTGTAAGTGCTCTCCAATAAAAAATCCGTCTGAAAAATATCTCTTTATTGCTGCAAGAGATTTACTCATGGCAATATCTTTATCGGTGCCGGGCAGTGTCGATACACTAAATTCAATTTTTAAATTAATAATGTATGGATCTAAAATATCAATTGTGTCGTTTACCATTCTATAATGATTTAGCCATGTTTTTAAATTATTCTTTATTGTCTTGTTTGTTTTTATTAAATTTCCATATACATCTTCCGACACAACGTATGCATTTAAATTTCTTTTTAATGAATCTGGATCTTTTTGCACGGAGCATCTTTTAATAGAACCGAACTTGCTAGCCATTCTGTATATAATATTTTCGTAATCAGTCTGTGTTACTGCTCTATTCTGAGTAGGAAAGGTGTCAACTACATTTTGTTTTACTTGAGATGGATTTGTGTATGCGTTATCTCCAATAATAGGCGTTTCATTCATAACTTCTAAAGAGTTTCTTACATCTGTAATTTTCGTACTTGCTAAATTTGGAAACGCTGAAAAATCAAAAGTAGCAGTGGAAACCTTGTTAAGTTGAAGCGCGGCCAAGTTTGAAGATATTGGATTAGTCTCTCTGTATATAACTGATAAAGTTGTGTTGGCGGGAACAATGCCATAATTTTTACTTTTTGATAATTTAGTTGGATCAAACGTAGTATCAGTAACATAATCTTTTCCGAAAGTATCTATTGCTACTTTTTGCGGAGCTGCTACTAATTCAGAACTTGCTAAATCGCCACTACCAAATTGAAGCACTGCGTTGCCGTTTGTTATAATGGTAACAAATTTTCTAGATACCAAATAAGGTTTCATAATTGATGCTACATTATCATTTTTATAATTTTCGTTTGGTATTTCTTTATAAATTATATCCTGTGATAAATGTTCAACCTCGTGATATTCATTTCCTTCAATGTCTCTAACTGAAATAATTTCTGATAAATTTGGAACATTTAAGCTAATAGATCTAAATTTTTCGTACCCACCAACTTTAATTTCTTTCAAGCCAAACCTGCCAGATACAACATTTCCGTAAGCTTTTACTCCGTAGTGAGTGGGGGCGCCTGTAGAATCATCAACTTTTGAAACGATTACTTGATTGCTGCTGTCAGCAAAATTTATATTCTCTAGCAATATAAAGTTTAAACCACTTTGAGATTTAAACCTGCTTCCCCTTTTTAAAATGGGCATATAACTTCTGTCAGGGCCCAGTCCGGTAGAGTTTGCAGGTATTTCTATAAATAAGGCGACCTCTCCATATGTAGATGGCCGGCCAGGAGATTTATAACCTAATACTCGACCGTGACGAAGAATATTTGTTAAACTATAAGAAGTGTCCAAAAAAGATTCATTAACATTATAATCCAGATAAAAAGATAATTGATCTCCAACATATGCGACAGCATCTATCATCATAGAACCAAAAGATGCCTCACTCCAATCTTGAAAATTATCAGGATAATATTTCTCTACAATGCCCATTAATTCATTGCGTATAGAATTAAATTCCCTGCTTGTAAAATTAATTGGCAGCATTTTATCATTATTTTTTGTCATTGATAAGTAAATTCCTTGATTTTAAATAGTAAATTCTAACAAATCGTTTATTCCTACGCTGGGTATTTTATAAGAAATAGATATGTTTAATAAATTGCTGTCTGGATTTTGAAAAAGATCCACGGAGACAAGTTGTATTGCCGGCATGTATGTCGACACTTGATCATTAATTCTTTGTTTAATACCTTTTGTATTGTTTTCAAACAAAAATCTAGACAAACCAACACCAAAATTTGGTTCCATGATTCTTTCTCCAGGATTTGTTAAAATTAACATTTTAAAATTTTGCTTCGCCATTTGACGAATTGTTTTAATCATATGAAAGCCATCTAGGCTACTATATGCAAGTGGCAATTTAATTCCAATTGAAGACATAATTTATTTCCTATATTAATTACAACAGTTATTTATTTTTCGCACAATTCGCCCTTAGAATCAAACGGGTTAGTTCTTAATCTGTTTTTTCGCCACCAAGGTAAGAAAGTTTCACCAAGTCTTGGCTTAAGATTAGATTTAAATCTTTCAAGTGCAATTTTGACAGGATCAATAGAAGTCATTTCCTCTATATCATTTTCAAATGTATTTGTGCTAGAGTTATAATATGTTTTAAAAATTTTCTTAATTCTGCTTCTTGAATTTCTTAAAAGCTCTTTGTCCCAAGAGTCCCACTCTCTTACTGCTATACCAGCTAAAAATCCAGGATTTCTGTCATCTACATGAGCCCACCCAGCCGTGTAGCTGTATTCTACATCTCCGTCAGAATTAAAGGTTACTTTGGTGCCCGGTTTAGAATCAAAGTCGGAAGTTAAGGTATCTCCTTCTGGAACGGTTTTTTCTCCAATAGATGGTAAAAATGCCATATCGTTATAAATTGCAAGAAGAGACAGTAGTTTATTTGTTGGAATTATATAATGTGATAATAATCTAAATTTTTCGTCTTCTTTTAATAGTTTTATTAAACACAACAATTCTTTAGAGTTAGCTTGAACAGCAATAAAAGACTGAGTTTCATAATCTAAAGCATCTATTTCAACTGATGTAATTTCTTGTTTTTCTCCATTTACTAAAATAGAAAGCTGTAAGCCATGTTTAACTCCTAATTCACCCTGTAAACCTACAACCTCATCTGTGTTAACAGTTTGTCTGATTCCCTCTTGCCCATCAGAATCTTCAACATCGGTAACAGCATAGACTAATTCAAGTGTTCCAGGATATATGTCAGATATATTTTTGTTGGGATCATTAGACTTAATTATCTCTGTTCCCTCTTCTATTCCATGCTTTCTATCGTTAATTTTAATATACTTTTCAAGTATAAATGGAAGATTACTATCAGAAGCAAATTCAAATCCAAATGATTCTACATCTCCAATTGGCACAATCATACTACTAATGTTGTGGACATGAGAGCCAACGCCATCAACACCATAAATATCTTTACAATTTGGGTAACAGACACTTTGGGCTTCTTGAACTTCCCAATTTATAATTTGATGCTTATGTCTTATTTTTGGTTGAGTTGGATGATATGCTTCATATGCCCAGCCATTACCTTCGGCATCGACTTGGTATGTATGAAGGTGGCCGGCTACATTAGAGGTAGATCCATATGAAGGCCCAGAGGGCTCCTCCTCAACTATGGCAACAATTTCTTTATCTAAATCTAAATCAATGCCACCTTGAGAAAAGTTAGTAAGCATATAATAATCGATATCTGTGTAAGACGGTTCAAGATTTAAATCTTTTAAATTTTCTAAAAACTTTTCAGACATGTATTGAAGTTCAGTTTTTACCATCTCTTTTAAAACTAATTTTGCAAGATCTTCAGTTTTCTTAATTGCTTCTAAATTATTTCTTTGCTTAAATTCTTTATATGTTTCAAAATTATCTGCAAACACTTTTGCAGCTGCAATTACACCAGATCCAGGAATAGGCACTTTACTTCCTGCAACCCCAGCTAGCGCCGCTTTGGCAAAATCACCAGAAAGATTTTGTGAATTTTTCCAATCTTCTTTTGTTAAAAATTGGTATTGCTCTTGCGAATCATTAATCAACAAAAGTGCAGTTAAAATAGATTCTGGCGGATCAATAATTGTGCCATCATCTACAAGCCTACCGTAAGTTTGTACTGATTGTTCTAAAAAAGCATACCAAAATTCTTCATCTTTAAACGTATTGAAAAATTCTGCAGCTGGTGGCTGTGCATCTTTAAAAGCTTTTTCCATATTTTCTACAATATATTGAGGATAAATAGAGCTGTATACATTGTTAAAATCTGGCTTAAAAACGGTAAAGGTTGCTATTGTTTTCATGAAATGAACACTAGAAAATATTCGACATGCAGCAGTAATAATTCCCTGTATAGTTGAAGCAGCAGTTCTGTCTAAAATCCTATTATACGGCATCTCTATAACGCAGTCAGGGTCGTGTTTTAGTCTTTGATCAGTTGGAATTTTATTATATGTTTCTGATATTTGATCGCTTATTTGTTCAAAATCTATTAAATCTGTTTTAGAAGGTTTGCATGGACTCAATTCAGGAAACAAAGCATCTATTAAGCCAAGCCAGCCATCATTTTGCATTGGCTTAATATAGATTGGTGGGTTTGTATATGTGCCGCCATATGTTACAGGATCTAAATAAAATACCCTGGTATTTTCTGGAGTTTCATTTTGTTCGTTTATAAACTGATCATAACTTATTCCTAGAATGTTATCATCATTTATAATATCTTCTCCATCAAGCTTTGCGTCACTATATAGCGTTCCGGCTGAGCTATCCGTCTGACCTTCTTGAACAACATATGCTATATCGTCTTCTGATAAAGTATCATATGTTGCACCATACATGAAAGCAGACTGATTTTCATAAACTTCTTTTACAATAGATTCAAAAACAGCGCTAAGTGTGTTTTCGTGAAAAGTTTTTAGTTCAGCTAAAGTAACGTTTGAGCCTTGTTGAGTGAGTATTTCGTGTAGCAAAATTTGCTGTGGCATATATTCTGGGTGAGTCATAAAGCTAGCTTGAAAATTTGGGTAATTCGTTAAGGAAGCCAAATCAAAAGTATCATCAACAGATACAAATTCAAAAGCTCTTTCTTTTTGAATTGATGCAACGCGAGTGCTTCTATTGAACGCTTCTTTTTCCTCTTTTGACATATTTTTTCTATCTGCTCTGGTCATTTGAGCATTAAAGTTTAACAAGTTTGTTATGTTAACTCTTGCATTGTCTGATTTCAAATTTCTTACTACAGGTAACAAACCAGATTCTTGTGTTGGGTCTGCGGCTGCGACTTCTTTTAGTTCTGACAAAAACAAGTTTACATTAAAGCCATATAGGTAATCTGAATAACCATGCTCAACAAGCCCTTTGTTGTTGTCAACAAAGGAAAGAGAAAGGTCAGGGTCTTTTTTGCGTCCGAATCTAATAAATTCTACTTCTTCATCTTCAGCTCTTACAATTCCGATGGAATCGTATCCAAAGTCAGGCAGCTCAAGAGTACTAACACCACCATATAAACTTAAATTTAAATCTTTAAATGATTTTATGGTACTTGTTGTTTCTCTAAAATTATTGTTAGTGTTAAAAGATATATTTCCGTTTTCTAACATGTCGCCTAGTTTTTCTTGCAACCATTCTGCCACATAAGCAGGAAATTGCCCTTTTTGAATTAATGTTGCGTCTTCATCATTTTTTGTAACAAAATCAACATAATTATCATCATTATATGCTTTTCTATAGTGTGCGGTCAAAGGATTGCCCATTGTATCACTTAGAATCATATTCATTAGGCCCCAGTTTTTTTCTCCTGGGCCATTACCAAGCATATCAACTGAAAATTCTAAGTGCACTTGTCTCATCAACATGTCCATTGATGAAACTGCAACATTTGAAAGAGATGTCGGCTCTAAAGGTAAAATACCATTTTCGCATCCAGGATCAGACGAGAGGGGAGGAAGACCCTCAGCAATCATTTCTGAAGGATCTTGCTGTACTGCCCTGGCCAAGTCGTCTAATGTGTCAATCATTTCATTGTCAAAGTTATCGCACATTGCACTTTTTTGAGCAGCAGTAGCTCGATCGCCAAGGAGAGAATCTCTAAAAGAACAAAATTGTTCAAGCTGCTCTGGAGTTGCGCAAAGAGACGGATTAATTTGTAAATCATCAGCTGCATCTAAAGCGTTTTGCATAGTATTTCGAAATTTTGCGGGAAATAAGTTACCGACTCCTTTTGTAAAATCAGCAATTGCTTCTTTGCTGGGAAAGGCCGATTGATATTGTGGGTGTTCATTTTCTACCAGCGATCTTAAAGCTTCCAATGATTCGTCAGAAGGATTGCCAGAAAACATCTCCATCATTTCTCTTTGCGATAAAGTTTCAGACATGTCGCCAACAAAACTATTAAGTTGTTCAGTATTGCCAAGTGCTGCCCCACCAACTCCCAAAGCAGCCATTATTTCAGCTATTGTATCATCTACTTGCTCTTCGGTGGCATCTTCGCCACAAATTGCTTGTTTGATTGTTTCTGAAAACGTGTCTCTGTTATTTGGATTTATTGCATTAGCTGCCAATTGTCCAGTTGTTTCTACTGCTTTGCATATTGCGCTGCCTATTAAATTACAAATTTTAACAACTAAAAGAGTCAAAATTTGAGTGATAGCATGCTCTAGAAAAACATTTAGCATAAGTGTAAAGCTTGGTAGAATACTCCACCTTCTTGGCCACCACGCCAATGGATTTCTTATGGATGGCCAAGTAATATCATCAATGCCGTCACAAAATGGAAGCTCTATATCCCTAATCCAATCTAATACAGGAGGATCAAACATGGGCGGCTGTGGACAATCGAGCATTACTAATGTGCGAGCTATAAGTTGAGCGCCTGGAAATCTATCTAAGATATCTACCACGTTCAACAAATCATCGCTGTAGAAATCAATAATTGCATCAATGTATAACTGAATTACAAGGCCAGTCTGTGCACTTCCTCCACTATTTGAAAAACTATCAAACCTTTGAGCAAGTGTTCTTACGTTGGAATTGTATTGTGAATTTTCTAATGTTTGTTCAGAAAAATTGCTTCTACTGCCCCCACTATCTGTGTTTCTAAAATTATCAACTATTGATGGAATAGTCCAAGGCTCAAGCTCTATGTCAGGGTGTGGGCTTACGCCTTCATCTATGTATCTACTTATATCATCATTTACTGATTCAGGCCTAAATACATCGCCCGACTGAATCCGTTGCATTATTGATTCTTGAAGTTGAACCTGCTCATCTGCTGGCAGCAAAACAAAAAATTTACCAAAATTTTCCAATGACATATTTGTCAAAGCAGCTTTTATTATACTTGATACGGCTTTTTCAAATGATATGCCCTTCATTAAACATTTTATTCCATCAATTGCAAGATCTTTTAATCCACATAACTTTACTCGATCAAAAAAGTCAGTAAATATATCACCGGCAGAGCCAATGCCCCTACCTGTGTTCTCAGTGAACATTTTCATACAGGCTGCTATGAATACTTCTCCTTCGATATCAAGTTGTTTATAAGCTTGTTCTCTAGCCGCAGCGCGCATTTTTTGGTTTTCGCGGCCGGTTGCAGGATTATCTTGGTTGAAAATAGCACCAACTTTAATTCTCTCTTCTGTAAGCTCAAGAGCGTCTTTTTTACATACATTTTTATTAAAATTAAAAACCAAGGCATCAGCAAGACTAAATTCAAGATCAAAAATATCGGCACCAAGTTGTTTTGCTTCCTCTGTTAATGTTTCGGCTACACAACTTTGTGGAGTTGCTTCATTTAGCGGAGAGTCCAAAGGCCAATTAAATGTTTCTATTACTTTTGGATGTGTATGCTTTGTAACGAAATCTAACCACGGTAAAGGTTCTCTAGCCTCTAAATCTATTAACATATCTTCTATTTTAGACAAATAGGCCATGGCTGTTTTGTCTTTGAAATGTCCTTTTCTTATTAATTTTCTTATTTTTCTTTTGTTAAAATTGAAATTTTTATCACCACAACTTTCAGTTGTAATTGTTATTGTTGTTAAGCCATAATTTACAAAAGTAAATTCTATAGTTTTTACAACATCTGTACCAATTCCGGAAGGAGGACCTCCTTTTAATCTATATCCTTTTTCGTATAAAAACTTATCAATGTCTTTCATTACTTTTTCTAAAGTACTAGTCCCCATCATTCCGTTGTCGCCATATCTTTCTAAGTAAAAAATACGGTTATCATTTTCAAATATTAAATTGCCATTTTGTAAAGATCTAAACATTTTTAAATAACGAGAATATAATTTTAAAGATCTGCGAATTTTTAACATATTCTGATTTAATGTTGATGCATCGTATACAACAGAGATCGGATAATCACCGGCTTCGTCTGTGTCGTCTTCAGCATCTTCTTCTTGGTCAGTTATGTCAACATTTTCTTTTATAGAAGCAAGATCTTCATAAGGAATTGAATAAAGCAATTTTACTCTTGAGTGAATTCTCAAACTTAAATCATATTTTTCAAACTCTATCGCATTTTTTAATGCTTCAATATTTTCAGAACTATTGTCTTTATTAAAATCAACCAATATTGCATCTATAGCTTCTTCTTGATAAGTTTCAAATAAATTATTAACAAATTCTTCAGCCTCGTCTTCAGAAGCGCCAAAGAAAGGTACTAAAGATTTTTCATTTGTCGTCACTGTTACTTGAAATTTACAAAGCTTTTCGTTTAGCCATGGCTCTGATACATCTTTTGTTTTCCAATCTGGAGCAATGTAGCTTGGATTTTTATTACAAGAAACACAAATTTTTTGCTCTGGGACATTTGTTAAATCGTCACATTTATCTATTAATTTTGAATCGTCGGTATCTTGATATTCTAAAAATTTTGAGTTTGCCATAACTTCCTTTAATTATGATGAAAATACATTTTTACTTCTAATAAGACGAGGAGAGCCCTCGTCTTTGAGATAGCGAGAGTGCCACGCAGCTTTTGTTTTAGACAATGCGACTAAAGAACCTATAAATTTCACATGTGTTTCCTCAACAGCTTTAGTTGCCATAGGTCCGTAATGTGGATTAATTGCCGGCGGTATTTGTAGTCCTTGCCCGGCCATTAAAAGCTCTTGAATTGCTGCCATTCTGATCATAGACGATAATAAGTCTTCTATAATTTCTGAAAGCTCTTCCATGCAATCAACCATGTTTTCACCTTTTGTTACACCTTGTATTCGCCTTGTGCCACCGGGGAGAATTTTTCCAAATAGTCCAGTGAAGCCATCTCGATTTCCTGCTGACAGTACAATTGGTGCTGCTCTTTCAATCGCACCACCTCTAGATGTCTGTATTCCCTTGGCGCCAAATCTAGCGCCTTTGGGTTGACCAGTACTAATTTGCACACCATTTAAACCAAAAAATCTAATTTGATCAGCAAATCCAACTATTGCTGATTGTGCCTTTCTGTTTCCAAGAGGCCCATCACAAAATCCAAAATTAGTATCACAATCTGTTATATCCGCCTGATATATTGTTGCGGCATCTCCAAAAGGAGATGCTGTAACAACATCTCCATCTTTAACGTTATTTCCAGCCCTGTTCATTCGACCTGTTCTTAGGGCAATTGAATTGTTTCCCATGCCATCGATGGATGAACCTTTATATCCATAGCCAAAAGCTATACCAGAAACACTTTCAGAGCCAATTTGAATATCGGCATTGCCTTTTGGATTATTAATTATTTTTGACGATGGAAGTTGATCAATAGTAAATATTTTTTGTGGAACATTGCTATTATATAGCCCACTACTCGCAGGTGCAAAATTAGGAGTATTGTTAGACTCTATTAATGTTTGTATTTTCGTTATAATTCTCTGTCTTGCTTTATCAAGATTCGAAAAATCAGTATTTAATTTTTTAGACATTTTAATTTTACTTTATTTTATGGAACAGTAGGATCAAGAATAGGTGGGTCGGGGGTGGCGGAACCAACGCCCCCATAGCTGTAAAAAGTTTCATTTTTCCATGGTGTATATTGAAGGGTCACAATCTTTCCGCCACCACCATCATAGTAATTTAAAGACTTGCGAGTTCTGGTGGCGTAGTCTAATGCCGCAACATCACCAGCATTAAAAATTAAATATACTAACTCGTGATGTGTACAGTGTATACAGTTGGCGCCTACATTCTCGATTTCGGTACTATTTCCAACACCGCATTTTTGCATCTCGGTCATGCCAGTAAACACTGTCATATCAGGACATAAATTTCCAGTAGTGCTGTTTACCCAAGCCAGCGGAGCACCGTCCTGGCTAGCGGGACTGGTAACGACGCTTCCATAACCCTCAAGTCGCGCAAGACGACCAAAAACAGAGCCAGCTCCACTACCAGGAGTCCAGCCATGTTGAGTGCCCCATGTTGCAAGTTCTGAATTAATCCGATCGTCCAAAAGGGCTTCTCTTGCTGTATCAATTATTGCTCCAGTAGAATCAGTTAATTGTTTTCTAAGAAATTTAAGAATATTTTCATATGTTGAGCCGCTAGCTCTTTTTAGTGTATTTGCTGTTGCACGCACGCCTTGCTCAAAAGTGGAATAATTTTTTACACCGTTACAAATACCAGCAGCGTTTGGGTTACAATTTTTACATGTAAGACCTGGATATCCACTAGTTGACGTAGTTGGCCAAGTTGTTGCTAGTGGATTATTTGTTGTTTGTGTTGATTCAACGTCTGCCCACGCTGCAAAAAATTTTTGCTGCTCTATAAACCACGGGTCTAAAAATCTTAGTCGGGGACCAGGCGACCATACAGTCGCGATGTCAGAAGCACTGAAGTTGAAGATTGCGCCGGGTAGACCGCTACCGGGAGTCGATGATTCAGAATCTCCAGCGCCGGAGGCCGGCGTAAACACGGCCGCGTTGCCCCAATCAGATGAAGAACCTCTGGCACCAATTTCAACTAATACATCCATAAAAAAAGTTGTTGGAGAATTGGACCAATAACTCGTTGTACCAAGAGATGTAGTCCAGGAGCCACGAGAAACGGAGTATGCACTAGGTAATTGCGATCGAAAGCCGCCGCCGTAGGTACCGGTATCTGAAGTGTCCCACGGACCGTGAGTATTACTATAACCAAAATTTCTTGGACCGGAACTTACAATAGGAAGCTCGTCTGAGCCCACTGGACAAGTTTGACGAACTGCAGTTGCTGCAGATGCAAAAGTACTAGCCAGAGAACGACAATCTGAATCTCTTCTATGCTCATAAAGTTCTGCATCTGATGAATCAAGAACTCCATCAAAGTGAGCGACTTGAAGATCTGGACCTTTAAAATCTGATCTAGCTAAAGTAACCTCAACAATATCTCCAATTGAGGGAGAGTATCCAGTGTAATGTTCCTTAGAGATAAACTGAGTATGTTGTTGAATTAGCTTAGTAACATAGCTAGAATCAGCCAATGACGCAGAATCTAACTTACAAGGATCTCTAATGTATATGTGCGGTCTTAAAGAATTATTGGCTCTTAAGATTCTACCCATGAATGATAATCTAGCTGTTGATCTTGGGGACCGAGGATCATGACCCTCCGGGACTTGTACTATGTTACCTGATGAATCTTCCTCATATTGAGGTACTCCCAGCATTTGACTGCCGATTAACAAACCAGAATGCTCACCATCAACGTAAATTGGTTGTGTTAAAACTCTCACGTAAAATTTAACGGCATTTGTAATAGCATCTGCTTGAGATGTTGTTCTAATTGCGTTTCCAAGCCACTCAAGGCCTTCGCGCGGAGTCGTAGGAGTACTTGTCATTATTGTTCTTCTCCTTGCTGCTGTATAAGATCAAATAGTTCTGACTTATCATTTTCTGATAAGGCAGATGTTTCTTGTTGACCTTTTTGTCTAACGGAAATTAATTTGACAAGCTGTTCATTAGATCTCTGTAATGTTTCAATATGCTTTGCAGCAACAGGGCTTAAGTACTTGTTCTGCTCTCCGTTCGTTGCTATTTGATTTGCAATCTCATTTAAAAATTCTCTCGCTATTTTTCTATCATTTCGAATATTTGTTAGCGCTTCGTCTATTAAAGATTCCAAATCTTTTTTGCTCATAATTTACCGTCTTCCCACTCGCTTCTAAAAGAGTAATATCTTTTTTTAAATTTTTTAAGAGAATTGACAACCTGCTTTGTGTTTAAGCCGGTTATTTCCCTAAGATATAAATAAATAGCTTTTTTATTGAAAATTTCAATATCATCTTTTGAATCAAATAGTATTTTGATTGCTTGATAAACTTTTAAATCATTTTCTTTCATTGAAGAAGTATCCCAAGAACTAATTTCTTTATAAAATAAATCCCAAAATTCATCATTTTCTCTTGTTGAAACATAAGATTCAGATGTTGATAAAAATTCCTCCTCATACGATTTAGATATATTGTCTAAATCTACTATACGTTTATTGCGCTTTTGCTGACGTTTAACCTTGTGAATAAACCAATTTTTTGTGATAACTGAAAAATAAGAAAAGGCTTTAGAGCCTTTAGCGGGATCATATTTATCCAGTATAGTCATTAACCAAATCTTACACTCGTCTCTAAGAGACTCACAATTTGGTAAATTAGTAAATTTATACGTAAATACAATTTTATCAACCATTTCGTTGAAGGCTGGTTGAATCCATTTTACATATAGTTCTGTTCTTTCTCTAATACAAGAAGTTCTAGCATATTTTACTATAGCATCTTCGTGATCTTGCGTAAAATAATGATTCTTTTTTTTACTGCGTCTTCTTCTCTTCGTTTTCGGTGGGTTGTTCTGCTTCATAATCTATTTGTATCTCTTTTTCTTGATTTTCATCTTCTAATAATGAATATATCATTTCAAATGTTTCTAACTGCTCATTAAAAGAAATAGCATGATTAAGAAGGCCTTTTAAAGTTTGATCGCCATAAAACGAATCAAGCTCATATACCGATTTTAAATGTTCAGCAAACGAATCGATCATCTGTTGTAAATCCGATAATTCTTCTGAGACAAATAACAGTCTTGTAATGGCTGCACGTGCATATACAAATATTCCAATGTTTAGCACCACTGAGACAAACAATATTGCAGATAATATGATCTCAAGACGGCTCATAGGTATCCTTTTTCGCTTCTTCTTTTTGCTCTTTTAAGATTTCTTCATTGGCTTTTATATATTCTTTTGTTAGTTGTCCAATTGAAATATTTTTAGCTTCATTTTTGTTGTTTAATATAATTGGTGTTGAAAGCATTTTTTTCATCGTATTTTCACTCTTACACTTCTCACAATCATTTATGGTTTCGTTAATCCCATGAAAAAGTGAAATAACTATTTCACATTTCTCACAATAATAAGAATAACGAGGCATTTATTTTACCATGTTAATTAAGTCTTGTTCAGTTATCGGGTTGTCGTTGGAAAATCTAACAGTCGGTGGATTTTTTACCACAAGCCCATCTTTAGTATTTACCAATTCAAAGTTACTTAAAATTGGAACGATATCTAATTCGTTTAATAAAGACTCTTGTAGGGCCATCATCACAGCGCCAAGAGCCTGACTTGAAAGTTTATAAGTGTCAGTATTCATAATGTTCTCCTTTTAAATTATTCTTCTGATATTGCACGACCGGGCATTTCTTCCCAATCTCTATTTTTTCTTATAGAATTATTTTTTTCTTCAACAGCGTCTAAAATAGTGGTATCAAGTTTTAATTTTTTTGCAAGATATGTCATAGCTGCTAAATCTTTTGGAAAACAGTGACCGCCAACGCCAAAATCTCCATCAGGACCAGGAACAGCAAGGTGGCTTTTTCCTAATCTATTGTCATATAAAGAATATTCAGTAACCTTATCATAATCAATATTAAGCTTTTGGCATATTTGATACATCTCATTTGCAAATAAAACCTTAGTAGTTAAAAAATTGTTTAAAAAATATTTAACCATTTCAGAAGTACGGTATCCTGTTTTTACAATAGGAATATGTGGAAAAGCCTTGCGAAACATTGTCTTTACAATTGTTGTTGCTGGGCGAGGACCTCCAATAATAATTCTAGTTTGATTTTTAAAATCATCAATCGAATTCGCCTCTGTTAAAAACTCCGGACTAAAAATAACTTCTAAGTTTTCATTTTCTTTATTTAAAGTTTCAGTAGTCCCCGGAGGCACAGTCGATTTAATTATAACAATTGGGTTTTTTGTTTTTAATAGTCTTTTTGAAATATGATTTATATTAAATAATGATTTTCTGACTATAGATAAATCACATTCACCAGTTTTTTTCATAGGCGTCGGTAAACATTGAAAAATAATATCACAATTTCGAACTACTTCTGATAAGGTTGAATTACATTTAGACTTATCAAGATCGTATGTATAAACTTTATAAAAATTTCTAAGCCCATGATTTATAGCAGTACCTACAAATCCTTGACCAACAATACCGATATTCATTTTAGCCTCCTAAAGCAATCTTCTATACCTTCTTCAATATTAATTTTAGCTGTCCAGCCAAGATTATTTAATGGTTCTACATCTGCTTTTGTAAACATAACATCTCCATCTCTTGGTTCTACATATTTAAATTTAATGTCCAAAAAGTGTTTATTAATAATTTGTTTTATTTCGTTCAATGAAATGTTGCTACCTGTTCCTACATCAAAGACAGACCCATTAAAATTTTGTTGAGAATTCATACAAAAAATATTTGCATCAATCACATCGGAAACATTTATCATGTCTCTTCTTTGCTCTCCGTCTCCAGTAATATACGGCTGAATATTATTTTTAATTGCGTGCATCCAATTTGAAACAGCAGTTGCATATGGGCCGCTTATTGTTTGATCATGAGAATAAACATTGAAATATCTTAAACTTACAGTGTCTAACCCATATAATTTAGAATATATAGATGTTTCTAATTCAGTTGTATATTTTTGTAAGGCGTATGGGCTTTCGGGACCAGCGCCATTACCAACAACCGATGATGAACTAGAGTATATAACGCGCCTTACAGAACCTACCTTGCGTGCAAAATTTAAAAGAATACTACCGGCCAATATATTATTTTGAGTTGTTTTAACAGGGTTTTCGACACTATATCCAACACGGGGCCAGCATGCCATGTGAAAAACATATTCTGGTTGAAAATTAAAGTAGTGAGGATGAAACTTTCCATCGATATCTTCTTTTAGAGTATTTAAAATGTCATGCGGAACATAGCTAGCTAAATCAATTCCTATGACCTCATGTCCAAGTTCTTGTAATTTTTTATAAAGCCGGCTTCCAATATACCCTTCATGGCCAGTTACTAAACACCTAGCCATTTTATAATTCCTTGGCCCTTTCGTCAATCCAGGCATATGTTTTTCGCATTCCATCTATTAAAGGTTCGGAAACACACCAGCCTATTTTATCTCGATATAAAGTGTTATCAGAATTTCTTCCATTAACACCTACAGGACAGCGATGGCCGTATTTGGCCTCAAACTCGGCGCCGTCAATATTGTATATGGATAAATCCTTACCAGAGATATTGATGACCATTCTAGCAAAATCATTCATTGAAATCATCTCTTCGGAACCAATATTAACAGGACCAGCGAAGTCAGATTGCATTAGGCGGTAAGTTGCTTCAACACACTCATCAACGTAAAGAAATGAGCGCGTTTGGTTTCCTGGCCCCCAGATTTCTACGGAACCTCCTTCGGGTGCCATAGCTACCTTTCGACAAAATGCAGCTGGTGCTTTTTCTCTGCCGCCAGTCCATGTACCGCAAGGGCCAAAAATATTATGATAGCGTGCCACCCTAACTTCAAGGCCTTTATTCCTCATAAACGACAAAAACATACGCTCAGAAAAAAGCTTTTCCCAGCCATATTCTGAATCTGGATTTGCTGGGTATGCTGAGTCTTCTACGCAATTAGGGTTGTCTGGATCTAATTGATTATGTTCTGGATACATACATGCCGATGACGAGTAAAATACCTTTTTTACTCCTTTCTTGACTGCTTCATGAGCTATATTTAAATTAACTAATGCTGAATTGTGCATAATATCAGCATCATTTTCGCCTGTAAATACAAAGCCGGCGCCGCCCATATCCGCAGCAAGTTGATAAATTTCGTCTAAATCGCTTGAGACTGCCTTTCTGACAATATCCATATCTCTCAAGTCTCCGACCATAAAATGATCTGCATATTCGTGAACTGGCTGATATTCATTATACTTTAAATCTACTCCGCGGACCCAGTATCCCTGTTCTTTCAGAAACTTTACAAGGTGGCCGCCAATAAAACCACCCGCTCCACATACTAACGCTCTTTTCATTTTTTACTCCATATTTTAATATCTTCTGCTTTATTAATTTTTTCAATTAAAGATTTATAACCATTTTTAAAATTCTCCATCTCATGTGAGGGCACTAATTCTCTAATTTGGCTAGCCGTTCTTTCTTCTTTGGTTGGCATTTTTAAGTCAAATTCTAAAAAATCAGACATTTCTTTTTCAATATCCCACAGCGCCTCATAGCGAACAGTCATTAATTCAAATGGCTGCTCTTTACAAAAAGCGTCGAACATACTTTCAAATCTTAAAATATCTTCAGACATAATCTTTTCAAAATCGGCCCAGTTAGCTTTAAAGTTTGCAAAATGGGCGGGGCCCCAATCAGACTGAACATGTGCTTTTCTAATTATTGAAAGTACTATGTCAAGCGGATCTCCAAACGTAAACACAACTTTACAATTTTTTGAAAAATCTGTTGGATATAGATGTGTTTTATACACCGTTCCATTTTTAAACTCAGTTGGGTATTCTCTAATAAAGGGTCTAGTTTTTTTTAAAAAAGGCCTTGGGTGATCTAAGTGACCCCATATATGGTTGTGAATAGTTTCAGTCATTAATTGGGAACCACATCGCCCAAGAGACGCAACAATATAAGATTTATCTTTCATTTTATTACATATACCCAAGTTTCTGGCCAGGGTACCACCGGAAATCCACCGCGCATCTCATAGCTTCCATAATTTTTAAGTTGTGGTTTTATCTCTACATGCTTAAATTTATCATGCCAATTATTTTGCTCAGCATAATCTAAAACATCTTGATGAGAAATTTTTTGCGGATGCCAATCTCCATCAACTTCGTTTTTTGTATCAAACATTAAAAACATTTTTTTAGAAATCCTCAAACATTCGTCTATAGATTTTTTCCAATCCCAGCCATGATCAATTGAATTATAACCAAACAAAATATCTAATTTATTGTTTTCAAGGTGTATGTGCTCTGTAGGCGCCTGTATAAAATGAGAATTTTCTGACCATTCAACTAAATTCATTTCTTCATAGTCGTCCATTATAATGTCTATAAAATATTTTTCTTTACATTGAAGCTCATAACATTCAATTATTCCACCAAGAGGTCCGCAGCAAACTTCGCCAACTATTTTATTTGCACAAGAGAGTAAAGATAAGCTGGTAGATTTTTCTATGTCAGCTAAAAAAGCATCATAATTTTTCTTTTTCATTTCAACTCGTTCTTTTGAATCGTGGCTGTCCAGGGCCCAGTGTTTCGGAACGCCGGCCAGGGCAAGAATTTCATTACTCCACTTGGTCGCGGCACTCGCTTTAACCCACCATTGTATATTTTTAATCCTAAATTGGTCCCATGATATGTTTTTCAAAATACCAAACATATGCTCTTGTAAATTATATTTCTTCATTTTTTAACACACAACAACTTTTGCTTTTGCATCACCAAGCCACCATGCTACTTCAGTAAATGTGCTTAGATAAGTGCCTATAATATAATTGTTTTTAGATAACAAAAGCATTTCAATAAAATCTTCTTGAATTCCGAAAGAATTGCCTCTGCTTGTTTTAATATCTGTCTCTCTATTATAGATCAAAACCCTGTCTTTATAAAGCTCCTTAAACCTTAATTTAACATCTTCTGAATCAGAAGTCAAATAAAACTTTGTTTTATCATCAAATTTTCTTGTTTCGTCAATGAATTTTTCTAGTCTGTGAAAGTTTGTTTTTCTTTCATCGTCATCTGCCCAGGAGCGAATGTGGACAGATACAGTGTTTTTATCAAAGTTTTTTGAAAAGTTTTTAACTTCCGTCAAAATATAGGGATGAATTTTCAATGCATTAAAATGTTTTAGATACCTTTCTCTAACAGGAGTTGGTATTCTATTATATTCAATGTCTATGTTTCTGCCGCGAGGACAGGTAAAGCTAAATCTATTTCCCGCGCGATCAAAGCCCGCTGTCTCAAGATTGAAGTTATTAGGCACTTCGTCTTCATCAAATACTGCCAATCTCCACGAATCATATCTCTGGTGGCTAAACGAGAGGTTGTCAACTTCTATGTTGTTTCTAAATAAATCTTTAAAGTCGCACGATAAATCACGGTTTTTAGTCCAAAATACACGGTGATTATTTGGTGATATTCTCATACAAGATACAATTGCTTTTATTCTATTTCCAAGGCCAGAGGCATTAGTGGCTACAATCATTTATATTATCCTTTTGGCTCGCAACTGAATCCAAGCTTTACTTCTTTTTCAAAAGGAATGTTATTTCTTTTTAAGTACTCACACAGCGGGGCCTTATAATTTTTATTTTTTAATTCTGCTGATAACCAAAGAAATTCTTGGACAACCTTTTTGTCTAAAAACGGATATCTTGTTTCAATACCCAACGAACCAGCAACATTCTCTTCTTTGGCTAAGTAAGCCTGTTGTGTGCCATAATAAAAATTTCTCCATGGAAAACACGTTGTTAAATCTTTTGGAAACAGACCTAGCAATTCACTTTGGCCAGACATTCTATTGCCATCAAAACCGTAATCTGCAAAAATTTCATCGGCGCCTTGGCCTGACATGTATATTTTCCTATTATCATTTTTTGCTAAATTACAAATAAAATGTAAGCCAACTGCTGCCTTGTCATCGGTCATATAGCCTACCCATGATCTGGTGTTGTACTTAAATTCTTCACATGTGTTTTTTAAGATACCTCTGGTGTTGTCGAACTCACTTCTTTTAAGTTCTATCAGCATAGAATCTTCAAATATTTGATGTCTTTGTAACAAAATATCTCTGTTTTCTTTAGCATATATGCTATACGCTTTAAAATTAATATCTTGTCTTTTCATTTCGGCTGCTATAACGCCGCTATCATATCCGCTGCTTAATCCTAAAAATATACTTTCACGTACATTAAAGGTTCTCTTGTGAATGCTTTCCGAAAAGGCCTTCATCCAGTCATCATAATTTTCTTTGTGTTGATTTTTTACGTCAAATTCATAGACAATGTTCTTTTTTATTAAATTACCATAAAAATCATATACATAACTAGTATTTGGCGAAAGCTTTTCATATCTAGAAATACCAAGATTTACTAAACAACTTTCATAACTTGCAAACGCAAGTTGATCATCGGAAGTTATACCGCACCACAAAGGCTTTGTTGCAAAAGTATCGCAACCGGCAATTATAATCTGCTTTTTGAAATCATACAGAACAACTGCAAATTCACCGTCTAAATGTTTTAAAAATTTAGTACCATATTGTTTATAAACATCAATTAAACATTCACCATCACTTTCATAATTTCCGAATTCGGAAGAGTTATAAATTTCTCCATTATAAACGCAGATTATATCCCTGTCTTTGTCAATAAACGGCTGTTTGGTAATATCTCCAGTAATGCTAAGTAGATTATGTACAAAAGTGAACCCTTGATATCTTACAACATTGGTTAAATCTGGACCTCTATATTTTGAATATTTATTAGCTTTTTCAATCAATGAGTCGTTAATAATTTTATTTATAGTAATAAAGCTACACATGTATCACCTAATATATTTTTCAATTTGTTTAGCAATTTTATCGTTTTGAAAACGATTGATTCTGCCGGTAAAGTCTAATTTGTTGCCAGTTCCCTTGAAGTGTACAATCTTTGTTTCTTCTTCACTAAAAAGTTCTGGAACTTCACAGGCTATATCTTTTGTGAATACGTCTCCAATTTTAAGATCATGTTGGTTTTCTTCTCTTAATTCATTTAGACAAAGGTTTAAAGAATGCGATTCGAACCAACCTCTTTCTGGCTTTTCACGCATTAGTTTCTTCATTCTCGCAATCCACAAGTTCATAAACAATAAACCATTGTCCATGTCGTTTGCAACAAAAAATGATGCGATCCAATTGTCATATTTGTGATAAGAACGGTTGCAAACTTGCACATCATAATCAGAATTAATATGTTGATCAAAATCTTTTAAAAACATACAATCAGAATCAACCATTACCAGCGGAACATTTTCCTCTCTTAAAACTTTTCTAAAGAACTTGGTTTTTCTAAGAACATGCTGCAACCAAATAGAATTTTTTGGCAATGCATTGGATGTTTCTTTGAAATCTATATCGCTAGCTACAATCTCTACCTTACTAAATTCTTTTAAATACGATATGTCGTCATCAGTAAGGCCTGTATCTAATATAAAGACCTTGTTAATTTTGGATTGGTCTGTGTTTTCATAAAGAGAATTAAGCCATATTTTGCCAAACGGCATATATGCTGAATTTAACACTGTGAACATATTATACATTTTATTCTTCTACGCCATAATGATTAAAGTAAAGGGCTTCTTTTCCACCCCAAGAAAACCAGCCATCATAATCTGTGCGACCTAAATTTCTTCGCATATGAGGTGGCTTTGCAATTTTCCATGGATTAAAAATAGCAACTTTTTGTGCTCCGCTAAGAGTAGCAGCCCACCATGAAAAAGTACTATTATGTATTATAACCTGATTAAAGCTTCGAAGCAAATTAAAATCATCCATAAAACCACCACGCAAACCTCCAGAACCCTGTAGCATGTCTTTACCATTACAGTGCACAATGGGTTGTAAATCAGAAAGGCCCTCGATTAAATGATTCATATATTGAATTGATTGTTCTGTAGGCACCCAGGTTGGGTTTGGATTGGGCCCACAGCGAACTTGGTCTTGTATTTTCTCTATATCGTATTTATCATAATGGGCCCACTTTTCAGCATCCGTAACAATGTGCAATTTGCCAAAGTTAAACTTTTGTAAAACCTTTTTAATTGATTCGGCAGAGATGTGATTTTTGTTGTGAGCTTCCTGGACTAATCTATTTTGCAATCTTAAGTGCAAAATAACATCCGCAGTGTTTGTTATTTCAACAGGAGAAAAGCTCTCTCTTATTTCTTTTAAATGTGGTTTGAAAATTTTATAATCTTCAAAATAACCATTAACAATTATATTACAATCTTGCATATTTGATGAATATAAAACTTTTTTGTAATTTGAATCATCCACATATATTGTTGGCAGCGAAGAATCTTCTACTGCAGTAGATGAAGGAAGACCAATTTCTGAAATTGCTCTATGGCTTAATTGTAATCCAAAAGTATCTGCTATTAATTTGCCTGTGCAATATTGAAACAGATTATTGCCAAACCCAATTGTAAAGTTTATTTTTACGGTACCTTTTTTCATCGTATTACCTAACAACATACGTAAACAAGCTTCCGTATTTATGCTGTAAAACTCTTACTACTTCAAATGATTCTTGAATGATGACATCGTAACCTTTTTCAGCTAAGTGAACTGCATATTTTAATTGTTGAGATTCTTCAAGAATGACTGTTCCTTTTTTATATGTTACGTGATCTAAAATTATTTTAGAATTTTCATGAGAATTATCAGCAGTATACTGATCTACTTGAAATTCTAAATGTTTCTCATTAATAGCATTTGAAGCTTCGCACATATCTGCCGGCATGTTATTATCTTTAGCTAAACGTATAAAAGCTCTTGTATCTCTTGGAAAACATGGGCCACCCCAGCCAAAACCATATCTAAAAAATTTATTATTAATTCTACTATCAGAGCCAACTGCTTTTAATATCTTTTCTGGCTCGGCGCCCATTTTAATTGCTAAATCTCCAACCATATTGGCGAAAGAAATCTTACAAGTTAAATAACAATTTAATGATACTTTTGTTAACTCTGCGCTCAGTCTGTCCATAATATGAATTGAAGGCTCATTCAAGCACATGTTGTTATAAGTCTCAACAATTTCTTCCGCTAATTCTTTACTATCGCTACCAACATACACACAATCTGGCTCTTGTTGATTTTTTAATATAGTACCTTGAGCTATTGTCTCTGGGTTAAAAGACACTTCCCAGTTATAATCTTTTAAACGCTCATAAACAGTATCAGAATACCCCGGATTTACATTTGTGCAGATTACTAAGTGTTTTTTAGTATCCTGTACGCCTAGGCTTTTTAAATTATCTACAACGGAATCTACTTGAGATACATCATAACTGCCATTTGGTTCAGAATAAGATGCTACAGTAACAAAAAGCAAATTTGAATGCTTAACAGCGTCTTTAATAGATGTTGTTGCATTAAAATTTTTTGATTCAGATAGTCTTTTGTTTACGCCGGGCTCATGTGAAAAAAACGATTTATCATTTATATTATTAACGTAATCGCTGTTAATATCACACCCAACAACATTATAGCCTGCCTTTTCAAGTGTAAGACTAAAACATAATCCTAAGCGACCAATTCCAATTACAGATAAATTTTTCACTTATAACTCCTTAATACAGTTTCATTTTTTCTTTTATTACAGATACAATATCGTCATTTTTATGTGGCAGATACTCAGTAAATCTGTGTAAGCTTATATCATTGTCTTTTAAAAGTTGATAATATGCTTCGACTTTATCTTCTAATTCTCCAACTTTTTCTACGTCATGGCCTTGGCCACAATAAACGTCAATATTTTCGTGAACGCCAGATTTTACAAGATCATTAAATAGATACCACTCAGCGCCTTCAATATTAACCTTTAATATATTAAAAGCCATTTGATACCCCTTGACATTCTTTTTTAACCAATCGGAAAAAACTATTCCTTCGACTTCTTCATAATTTTCTGATACGTTTCTTTTTGTTGAAAATACAGAGTGTCCAACATGGTTAGCGGCGTGATAAAGCTTGACCATTCTTGGTTCATCAACAACTGCTTTATTAATAATGGTTACCCTATCGTTATCACTATAAACATTAGATAAGCGATCTGCATATTGCTTGCAGGCATCAAATCCATAAATTTTATAGTCAGTTATGTTTAGTGCCGGAAACACGTGATTTACCATCCAATGAATCTCTGTTCCTTTCCACAATCCAAAATCATAATAGTAAACTTTCATTTTTCTTCCTCCTCTAAATTATAAAATTCATGTAAATTATAACCAGCTTGATCAAATATATCAAGAAACATTAGTTCGTTTGACGCAAATTTAAGTCGTGTAGACTCTTCTATATATTCAGGATGAATCCACCAGTCTTCCATTACTTTACCGCCACGATAGTGATTTCGGCCAGGACCATTTTTTACATTACTACATGCAAGCTCATAACCATAAGATAAAAGAGTATTTCTTTGAAACGCGCGCGTTACAGAATCGCCATCATGCTCAACTGTAATGCATTTAAAAATATATTTGTCAAATGGAATATTATCAAAACGATCTGGCTCGGCGCCATCAACATCGTGTGTCAAGTAATCTACTACATCTGGAACATTAAGGGTTGAGAACAATTCTTCTAAGTCACCCTCAATCGCATCCATTTGAACAAACGGATTTTTTCTAATCTGTTTCCAGATATCTGCATAATTTTCAATGTCAATTGATACGCCAATCCAGCCATATCTTTCTTCTAAAATCCAGGTATTGTTTCCTCTTGCAGGTTCTCGACAGCCAATATCTATAAAAGTTCCATTAGTTTTTTTATCATTAACAAAAAAAGCAAACGCATCTTGACCTAAACGACCATATCGTTCCGGATCTGCTAAAAAAGAAGAATTTATCTTATCCAATTGCCACATCCTTGAAAAAATTATAATATTTTTTTGCTGCTTTTACCATCGATAAATCTGAATTTAATGCAATGTTACATTTATTATTATAATCTAATTGTGGGGGTTTTTTAATATTTAAAAAACTATAATCCCATTGTGGCTCTTCTATAACAATAGCATCTTCACCGGCGATTTCCTTTGTTCCCCCGGAAGACGAGCAGATTATTTTACACCCGCAGGCTCTTGCATCAATTACAACATTTGGGCAATGATCTAAATATGCTAAATGTATAAAATACTTAGATATTTTAAATAATGATAGTAACTCATTTGTTGTTAAATCTCCAACGTAAAAAATACGTGGATGTTCAATACGATAGTCTGCAGATTTTCCGGCCACTATTAAGCAATCATTTTCTCCAGCAAAGTTTAAGAAATATTTTATATTATCTTCAAGTCTTTTAAAAATATGCCAGTGTGCAGCGCAGCTCCATATGTTATCGTAAGTTTCAAACCTATGTTTAATTTGCTGAGAGATGTTTAAATCATTGATAAATAATAAATCTGATCCATTATTGATAATTCTATAGTTGTCATGGGCTCCAAACCAATTAAATATTAATTCCTTATTAAAATTTGTTTGAAATATTACACCAGTTGCTTGTTCGTAAGTTTTTTTAATATTAGCGTTCATTCTATTGCAATCAAAATTAGCATTAAAATAAATTCCGTCTAATCTTTGTATCATTGGTAGCCATGGTTTTTGATTATATGATTCAATAAATGTTAATTTTAATTGATGATTTTGATTTGCATCAAAAGTGATATTTCTGAAATTTAAATATTTAACTAACTTTTGAGCAAAATAGTTTGGTCCAGAATTAGAGTTTAAATTTACATTTTCTAAAAAAATATTCATAAAGTTTCCAATCTTAAATATGGTTTTTTATTGCGTATTATTTGCTCAGTTAGTAGCTGGTCTTGCCTGTGTGCCCTGTCGTCTGATAGAGGATTTAATCTGTTATACACATATAGAACCTCATCAATTGCTTTAAAATGCTCTGGGCCGGCCATTTCAGCCATGGGCCACATTATAGCCTGATCGCTAGTTGTTGCCCAGTATTCGCCTCTTTTGTTCATAAAATCTTTTCTTTTAACTTTACAAAACAATTCTTTTTTAAAAGTACCTAAATGAGAAAATTCCCATGATTTATGTCTTATAATTCCGTTCCAATAAGTTTCATTTATTTTAGGACTTATAACTTGTTTTGTGGGCTCAATAATATACGAACCATTAGTCATCCACACATCACTTGAATTATAAACTTCATTAAGGTATTTTAAAACATTTTTATTAGGAAACCAATCATCGCCGTCCAAAATAACAATAATAGTATTGTCTTTTGCTTTATGAATGCTGTCATAAGCATTCTGCATCTTTCCTTTGTTGAAAGAATTTTTTTCAAGACAAAGATTGAAATGTTTACTTGGTAAATTTGTTAATTTATTTTCAACAATTTCAAATGTTTTATCTGTAGAACAGTCATCAATAAAGGCGATATCATAGTTTGTATAATCTTGCTCAATAACGCTAGAAATATTTCTTTCCGCCCATTTTTCTACATTATAAGCAGGAACTAAAACAGTAAAATGATTATCATTCAACATGATTCCAGAAAAACTGCTTACGCTCTTTAAGGTAAGAAATAGTTTCCTCAATATTATCCGTGCTAAACCATGACTCATTTAAATGTTGCACATTTTCGTTTAATTCTAATTCACAACCTAACAATTTTGCTTCTATTACAAACCTAGGACATGTATCCAATCCGGTTGGCTTAAAGCAAATTCCTTTTGCTGTAGAGAGTTTATTTAACATTTCCTCGTGAGAAATATTATTAACAACCTCGTAATCTAAATTATTATCTTCACACCATTTTTCTGACTCTTTGGCTCCTTTAACCCACGATCTAGACCCCAATACAATCCATTTGGTTCTTTCTGTGTTTTCATTAATTTTATTTAACTTTTCAATTTTATTGAAAAAATCATCTTCAAATGTAGAAGACAAGACACAAACCTTATCAGAATCAACATTATTCAAATCTTTTAAATAAGTTTTCATTTGATTTTCAGACATAAAAAATGTCTTTGTTGAATTGTTTACAAAAGATTCAATAAGCTTACCTTTTTCTGTATTATTATAATCGCAAGTTTCTTCTTCTAAAAACTGATATAATACAGGATTTCTATATTCACAATATTTATAATCGTACTCAATAAAATAATATTTTATACCACTGCTAACAATGTATTGAATTAATTCATCACTTAGCTGAGCAATATTTCCAAAAACCCACGTAGAAGACTTATTATTGTCTACAAGCTCTTTTGTTATATTAGAGCTATTAATTCTTTCAAACGACTTATTATCAGGGCAGCAATCCAGCAGCGTTTGCAAACTTAATTCTGCACCGCCAAGATGTTGATTTGAAAATAAATCACTTACAAAAATAAGATCAGCATCTAGTTTAGTGCTTTTAAATCCCATGGCCGCAACAAACTGTTCATAAAGATTTTCTTTTTTAAATTTATCTTTTAGCTTTTCTGCATATTTACAAAAACTATCACTTTCATTTTGTTCATAACATAGTCTCATTTGTAGTTTTGCCGACTGTTCGCGAGCAAACGCCCACATTGATTCTTTAGTTACTACATCTTCCCAAACAGCCTCTTCTTGAACGTGTTGTACATCAAAAGCTACATTATAAAACTGATCTTGTCCAGATTCATCTACCAAGTAATCCAACTGACCCGACCATCCTGTGGCAACTACAGGAAGCCCACTATACGCTGCTTCGAAAATCGGCAAACCAAATCCTTCACCATGTGGCAAAGCAAGAAAACTTTTCACCTTTGGATGAACATATAAAGAGTGTATTTCTTCATCAGTCATGTCACCGTGTATAAAATATACTTTACATTTTCTATCTTTAAATTGACTTAGCAAGCCTTTTAAATTTGTCTCAACTTGCTTTCTATCCATCAAGCAATTTTTAGACATATTTGTTTTAATTAAAAGACCAACTTCTTCATTGCGAAATTCTTCAACAAACCATCTAATAGTGTTAGGTAAATTTTTGCGAAGACCAAACTGAGCCACAGTTAAGAAGTTATAATCGTATTCTAAATCGATATCTAAGTGGGGTAATTTTTCAAATGTCTTTACCGGGTACCCAACAATATCAATGTCAGTATTAAGTCTTAGCTCATGCCTTTCGTTTGTTTGTTGATTAACTGCTTCGTATACACTATTTTGAAAAGATTGCTTAGAGTGATTTGAAATTGTAATAATTTTATCCATCATATTACCCTTTTCAATCCACTTGTGCGCAACTCTTGTAGTTTCAATGCCGGCTGTGTACCCAATATTTATTGGAGCTAGTTTTTCCCATTCAGATGGAATAGTAACCTGTAAGGAGACATCAAATCTGCCACCTTGCTTAATGTATCCAATCGTTCTTTCGATCGCTTGATCAATCCATTCTCTTTCTTGGCTATTTTCAACAACCCATGAAGTCGTTCCCCATCGTAAAGGTTGGATGTAAATATCAAAAATATCTTCACGAGAGCGAAGAGATCTTAATGCAAATCTTGTCTGCTCTCCATACCCGGATCTTGTTAGAAGGGGTCCTTTTAATAAAATTTTCTTTTTCACGCTACCTCCATAAAGTGCCATCTATTGTAAAGTTTTCTATTTTCCCAAGAACCGTGCCTATCAAGTAGGTCATCCATAATTTCAATCCACTTATTTTTGTAAGTTTCAAAATTATAATTATTATTGACATGGGCGCGCCCTTGGATAGACATTTTTTTATAAGCTTTATCAGAAATATTTAAAGCTTTTTCAAGAACATTATTAAAATCATCTTGGCTAATCCTGTCCTCATAAATATATGGAACTTGTAGGGAGCCAATAACTGTCTTCGAACAAGGCTCGATTCCCCAGCCAAACCAATTTTCGCCATCTGTAACTTGCTCTTGTAAACCGCCAGTCATGTTAACAATAATTGGAGTGCCGCAAGACAGTGATTCAAGAGTAGCTAATCCAAAACCCTCTGCATCAGAAATATTAATTGTAAAATCAGCAGCGTTGTATAATACAGCTAACTCTTCTGGTGGAATTTTTGTAGTTGACAAAAATACTTGACCTTTGTCGGCTCCAAGATGTTCAATTAAATGTGGCAAATCTTGCCCGTGTGGATCTCTAGCGTCTGTGTGCATTAATAAGCAAGCTTTATCATGACCAACTTTATCTAAAAACTCCTTAAACCACCAAATTAAAGTTCCGCTTTGCTTTCGGCGTGCATTTCTATTGTTCCAAAAAAATATTTTCTTATCTTTATTATAAGTTTCTACAGTTGCCCCATTTAATAATCTTTGCTTAACCATATCTACTTTTTCAAGATCTTCCTTATTTTTAAACTTTTTAAATATTTTTGGCTCCACCGCGTGTGGTAAATATTCAGACTCAACATCGGGAGCTGCTCGTTCTAAAATTTCTTGAGTTACTTTAGAAATACTTACAACTTTATCTGTAGAGTTATAAAACATAGAATTAAAATACGGTACAGGGTTATTATCCCAAACGTGATAATAAATCATAGGAATATTAGATCTAATTTCATTTTCAATTTCCCAAAGCCAACCGTAAAAACGGGGATCTGTCATATACCAAAGGGCATCAGGCTTTTCTTTTTGTAATACAGATCTAATAATCTCATCACTACCATACCCATCAACTGGAAAAATTCTCCAATCATCACCATATGGATCAACTTTTTGCGGTGTATAATCATGGTGTTTCATAGCACCACCTAAACATAAAAATGAATACCGGCCGGTATCTAGTAGTGCCTCAATAAAATATTTTGTTTGAGTGCCAACACCCGAAGGTGATAGTGGATGGTCAGATAAGACCAAAATTTTCTTTTTTGTCATTTATTCCTCATGGACATTCTTTTGTGTGTCTAAACGTACATCGCCCACATGAGAGCCTATTTTTAATGTATCGTTTATTTTTAATATTGTATAATGCTTTGTGCAATAATTTAAGGGCGTTTTCAGTTTTTCTTTCGCCGCTCGTAACCCTAAATAGTTCTACTCTGTTTTTCTTTGCTGTTCTCTTAAGAAGTGCAAAATGGGTTTCTACATTTTTAGGATCAATCTCCATCTTTTGTGCAAAGAAGTGTTTATAAAGCGTAAGCTGATAAGTTGTCATCTTCTCACTACGGCGTCTAGAATCCCAGCCCCAAGAGCAAGTTTTCCAGTCAAAAATATGGACCTTTCCATCTGGTGTTGACACGATTGCGTCTATAAAACCCTTGAACTTATAGTCACCCTCTCCATTAATAGGTTCATAAAGCGGAAGCTCTACTGCTTCGACGTTGTATTCTCCAAAGTAGTCCGAGACTGCTTCTTCGATTTCTGGAAGTAAAGCTTTCCCTTGTCCCACCATTTGATCAACCAATCCGCTATCCACAGGCACGTCACTTCCGAGGTCAGTAATATGATCATTAAAGCTACGAACAAAAAATCCTTCATCGTCGATCTCTTCCTTTAA
>MDTB01234367.1_pt1 | contig 29546 bp, 29 predicted proteins | sample 811161 | NCBI WGS metagenome assembly MDTB01 (sample SAMN05326650, study PRJNA326480) | marine metagenome | isolation source: seawater | place: Mediterranean Sea | collected 2009
ACGCTGTTTTTGTAAATTTTTAGCGGTATAAATACCTGCAAAACCTCCACCTAATATTAAAATTTTTTTCATAAAATTAAACTAGCCTAATAATTATTTGAGGTATAGCGTTATTTTTTTTTAAAATTTATTTCCATATCATCCCAAACATCCAATGCTTGATATTTGCGAACAAATCCTAATCCTTTAATAGCATCTGAAGATAATATAGTTGATGATGTAATAATATCTACTACAGATGGGGTATTTTTTAAAGCTTCACTAAGAGAGTTTTCTAATTTTTCAGGGTCTTCAACACGAACACCGTAAGCTCCTAAAGATCTTGCTAATGCCGCATAATCACAATGAGGCAAACTTGTAGCATACACTCTATTTCCATAATTAAGCCTTTGATCATGTTTTTCTATATTCCAACCTCCATTATTAGAAATTATTACACAAATATCAGATTTATTTTTTACTGCAGTATCAATTTCCATTGCATTAAATCCAAATGAGCCATCACCTGTAACACATATTATTTTTTTTCTCTTAAATACTTTTGATGCTGCTATGGCATAAGGTATACCAACTCCTAGACAACCAAATACTCCTGAGTCCAAATAATATTTAGAATGCAAACCTACTCTAGCAAAGCTTAATATATCTCCTCCATCAGCTATTCCTACAAAATCATGATCTATGATATTTTTTAAACATTCAAATATTAATTTAGGATTAATCTTATTATCATCTCCTGTTTTTTTTACTTTTTTTCTTGATACTTTATTTATTTTTTTTAGATGGAAGTTTTTAATATTATTAATCCAGGATTTATCAAAGTTAGTTTTATGAAGTTTATTATGGATCAGTTCAATAGTTTCTCCAGGATTTGATAATATTTCTGGAAAGCCCCTTCTATTATCGATTAACTCTGATACAGATCCAGAAATTCTAATAAACTTTGCTTCTTTAAATATAGCAGGAGATCCAAAAGCAAGTTGATAGTCCAACTTTCTACCTAATAATATAACTAAATCTGCTTCAGCCATTGCTTTACTTCTTGCTGCAAATATATAATTAGGATTAGAATGAGGTATCAGCCCTCTACTATCTTGAGTATCTAAGTATGGTATATTAAATTTATTAATAAATTTTAATATTTGTTGACTACTATTTAAAGCACCTCTTCCTGTTATAACTAAGGGTTTTTTTGAATTTTTAATAGTATCTATGGCTTTATCAATATCACTAGAATTTGGATAAATATTATATGGTTTCTTTTCTACCATCCAATCTTCTAAAATTAATTTCTTATCTACACTTTCTCTCAAAATATCTGTAGGAACTTCAAAATAACTAGGTCCAGGATTGCCCATATTTCCCATGGCGCATGAAAAAGCTAAATCTAATTCTCTAATTACTTGTTCAGCTACCCTTGCAGTTCTACAATAATTTGTTACAGATTTTAAAATATCTACATGTGGAATATCTTGCAACGGACCCATATTATTTTGAGGAATTGGTGTACAACCACCAATTAATAAAACAGGTACATTAGATAAAAAAGCATTTGCTATTCCAGTAACCGTGTTAGTGACCCCTGGTCCAGCCGTAACCATAGCTACTCCTACATTACCAGTAAAATATGAATATGCTTGTGCCATGTGAACTGCTGCTTTTTCATCTCTAACATCAATTATTTTAATACCTAATTTATAACAGTTATCCCAAATAGGCTGAATATGTCCACCTTGTAAACCGAAAATATATTCTACCTTTCTATTGAGCAAAAACTTTGCTATCCAAGCTGCACAGGAGTTTTTATCAGTATTTAAATCTCTTATCATTCATTATAACTAATTAAATTATAAACTTTCTCTTTTAAATTCTTATGTAATATCTTGCCACTAGCATTTCTTGGCATATCATTATTGTCAATAAAAAATACTCTTTTTGGACATTTATATCTTGCTAATCTTTTTTTTGACCATTCAATTAAATTAAATTCTGATATTTCAAAACCCTGATGCAGAACGACAAAAGCACAAACAATTTCACCCCACTTTTTATCAGGATAACCAACTATAGCAACATCTTTAATGAAATTATGATTACCTAAAATATTTTCTACTTCAGAAGGATAAATATTTTCACCCCCAGAAATAATCATATTTGTTTTCCTATCTACTAAAACTATATAACCATTTTTATCCCTAAAAGCTAAATCTCCTACAGATACAAAATCTTTAAAAAAAGCATCATCCGTTTTTTTCTTATTTTTCCAATAACCTAAAAAATTATAAGGAGTAGATGCATATAGCTCTCCAATAGTACCGTCAGAAACTTCTTCTAGTTTTTCATTCATTATTTTTATTGCTTTACTACCTATACACTCTTTACCCACAGTACCTAAATTGGAAAATTGTTCATCCGGATGCAACATTGTGACCCAACCTGACTCACTAGAGCCGTAAAGTTCAAAAAGATTTGCTGATTTAAAGAATTTTAATATAGATTTTTTAGTATCTTTTCTTACAGGAGCAGAAGAAATCATAAAATTAAATTCTCTATTTATAATATTGTTTTTATTAATTTTTTTTAAATAATCTAAAATGATAATAAAATGAGTGGGTACTAAAGAAGTAAAAGTACATTTGAATTTATTTAATACATAAAAAAAATATTTACTGTCAAAACTTTTTTTTGAGTATATGAATACACTAGCTCCAGAAAAAATATAAGCACAAAAGAAGTTAAATGAGTTAGCGTGGAATAAAGGCATGACTAATAAAGCTTTATCACTTTTCTTTATTTTTAGTTCTATAGAAGTAATAGCAGATAAGTAATAATAGCCATTATGATCTCTAATTACACCTTTGGGCATACCAGTAGTACCTGAAGTATACATTATTGACCATCTGTCTGTCTTGATACTTTTTTTTAACCTATATAATTTGTTTGCTTTAAGAGTAGTAATTACATTGTGATAAAATTTTGAGTCTATACATAATGTAATATTTTTATTAATAAAAAATTTTTTAACTAAGTGGTTTTTAATTTTTAAAAAAGACTTATCAAATAAAAAAAATTTAGGATTAGCATCTTTTATGATATCCAATATTTCTTCTTTAGATAGTCTATAATTTATAGGCATTACAATTACCCCTAACTTAGCTGTTGCATATAAAATTTCAGCAAATTCTACTCTATTATAGGCTAAAAATGCTACTCTATCTCCTTTAACTATTTTTTGTTTATTTAAAAAGGCAGCTAGATTATAACCATTACGTTGTAGGTCATAATAACTCAAAAATCTTCTATCATCAGCTATTACAATTTTTTTAGGATTTACTCTTGAAAAAGAGTCTATTATATCATCAAAAGTTAACATAAGATGTATTAATATATTTTAAAAAAAAGAAAGATGCAAAAAAAAAAGGAATTATTATGAAAAGCAGTCAATATGATAAAGGCATAAAAAAAAGAAAAAAAGTTTTAGGCATTAAATATGTAAATAAAACGATTAAAAATAAAAACATATTTAATGAAGACTTTCAAAATTATATTATTATAAACTGTTGGGATAAAGTTTGGAATAATAAATTTTTATCAGACAAACAAAAAAGCTTTAATACACTATGTATCTTAGCAGCTACAAACAAATGGGAAGAATTTAAACTGCATTTAGAAGGAGCTTTAAATAATAATTGCAATTTAAATGAATTAAAAGAACTGTTTTTACAAATATCCTTATATTGCGGAGTTCCTACTGGTAATGAATGTTTCAAACATTCATTAAGTTTTTTTAAAGAAAAAAAAATTAATATTTATAAAGAAATGAAAGAAAGCTAAAAAGTTTTTTCAAGCTTCTTACCCAATTTCCTTATTAAAATATCAGTTGAATTAACACATCTTAAGAAAATGTTGTTCGTATTAATGTTTAATTTTTTTCCTAAATATTTTTCTAAGATATCTAGTAAATGTATCTTATCATTTAATGCCTTCTCTACCAATCTAGGATAAATTTTTTCTAATTTTGAATAAGGATAAACCTTTAGTAATTCTATAAAAAAGTAATCACTCATTATAACACCATAAGTATTATCAATATTATTATTAATAGCTTTTTTATTTACTTTTATTACAGAAAGACATTTATTAAAATGATCTATAGAAGCACTTGTAAATCTGAGCATGCTATATAACGCATGCCATTCTATCATCAAGGAAACACCATCTCTTTCATTTTTATGTATTAAAGATTCATGTAAAACTGACAATTGATTATAATTTAATTTAGCTAGTGAAACTAACAACTCTGCAATTACAGGGTTATTTTTATGTGGCATAGATGAAGACGAGCCTGACTTACTAAAAATAATTTCAGATATTTCGTCTTGGGACAATACCAACATATCATTAGCTATTTTTGCTATAGAGCCAGTTGTCATAGCTAAAGTATTACAAAATTCTACAATTCTGTCTCTTTGATTGTGCCAACTGCCTTCGTCAAAGTCTAGATTTAAGAGATTAGAAACTTTTTTTTTTAATAACACACCTTTTTCGTTGAATAAAGAAAGATTTCCAACAGGCCCTCCTAATTGAATAGACAGTAGTCCATTATTATAACAATTTTTAAGTCTTTCTGTATTTCTCAATATAGGAAATAACCAATTAGCAACTTTAAATCCAAAAGTAGTAAGTGTGGCAGTTTTATTTCTAGTTCTACCGACAGCATATGTTTTTTTGTTATTAATAGCTAGGTTATGTAATTTATAAGAAATTTTTTTTAAATTATTAACAAATAAATTTCTCGTATCTTTGATTTGTAATATTAAAGCAGTATCAATTGAATCTTGACTGGTAGCTCCATAGTGTAGAAAAGGAATATAGTTTTTATTAATATTTTTTTTTATTTGATTAAGTAGATTAATTGTAATTACACCTGAATACTCCAAATCATATTGAAGATCATATGTATCATAATTGGTAGACTTAATAGCTTTGTTAATATTTTGATAAGCCTTATATGGTAAATATTCTAATTCATAATTAGCTTTAGCTAGCATTTTTTCAAAAATTAAAATTTTTTTAATAAATGACTCATCAGAAAGAATCTGATCTATATTTTTTTCAGAATATAATTTTTTATATATATTTGAGTTTTCTTGACTAAGCATGATAAGTATTAATCAATGTAAAAAAATATTGATTCCTTTGTACCATTTAAATGTAAATCATGCTTATAAAATTTAATATCATTCTCAAATTTTATTAATTTAGCTATCATAAAATGTCTTCTATCAATAGGTAATTTTTTAAAAAAAATATCTTTCTTAAAGAAATTTAAATCATTAAAATAAATTACTGTATGCAAATGATTTAATAAACCTCTAGAAAAGATTGTTAAATATAGATAAGTATTAAATTTATATTCATTTAGATTAATAAGGAAAGCTTTTTTTTTAATATCATATTTAATTCTATTAAATAGTAAAAAGATTTTTTTATTATTTTTTTTATAAAATAGCCAATATTCTATAAAAGCATCTTTTACTATTCTATTTTTTTTATCTTTAATATTTAAATTTAAGCTTATTCTGTTTTTAATTTTATTTTTTTTTATAGAGGAAATGTTTTTATTAAAATCAAATTTTAAATAATTTTGAAAAAATGGGCCTACTGTTTGTGAAGGTGTTTTAAAAAGTTTTTTTTTATAAAGTGACATTATAATATTATATCAAAGTTAAAAGTTAAATAATTTGAGATTTTATTTTTTTTATTGTCATATTTAGCAATAACCTTATTTCTGTGTTCTTTGGGAATAGAATTGTATATAGGGTCATCATTAAGTAAAAAATCACCAGGAAAATACATTTGAGTACATAACCTTGAAAAAAAATTTAAATCTAAAATGGAAAAATGAATATGTCTCGGCCTCCATGCATTTTTATGATTATTCCATGGATATGCTCCAGGAAGTATTGAAATAAACTTATAATTTCCAATATTATTAGTTTTAGTAACACCATAACCATAAAAATTAGGATCAATAGTTGCATCATGTTTGTCATTTTTATCTCTATATTTTCCAGAAGCATTAGCCTGCCAAATTTCTATGATTATATTTTTTAATGGGACTCCAGAAGTGTCTGTAACATTGCCTTTTATAACAATTTTTTGACCCACGGGTTTTTTATTTTTATTAAAGCAAAGTAAGTTATTATTTATTGTAAAATTTTTGTATAACTTACTTAATAATTGTCTTTTATTTATATCATTTTTTATTTTAATTAATTTTTTTTTAGGGGCTCTATCTGTATTAGATTTATAAGCTTTAAAATAATGTGAAGGATTTGATGTATAATTTTGAGCCATGAATGTAAATATTTTATAATTACTTAATTTCAAACTAAGCATATATATTATTTTATAATTATAATATATAATAAATTTAAATTTATGCATACTAAAGTATTAATAATAGGTGGTGGACCATCAGGACTTCTACTATCTCTAATGCTAAATCAAAATAATATTGATAATATAGTTTTAGAAAAACATACTTCTAATCATGTTGCTAATAGGATTAGAGCTGGAATACTTGAACCTGGTACAGTTAAAATATTAAAAAAGGCAGGTATAGGAAAAAGATTACTTAAGGAAGGAATATCCCATAATGGTTTTAATATAGCCTTCAATAATCATATACATAATATAAATATTAAAAAATTAGTAAATAATAATGTAACAGTTTATGGACAGACAGAGGTTACAAAAGACTTAATGGATAAATTATGCAAGATTAATTCAAATATATATTATGAAGTAAGCAATATAAAATTTCTTGATATAATAAATCCTAAAGTAGAGTTTAAATTTGCTTCAAAAAAAATAATTGTTTCTAGTAAATTTATTGTAGGTTGTGATGGTCATCATGGTATTACAAAAAATCATATACCTAAAAGTATTAAAACTATATATGAGAAAGAGTATAATTGCGCCTGGTTAGGTTTACTTAGTGATACAAAACCAATTTCAAAAGAGCTAATTTACATTAATAATATAAATGGATTTGCATTATGTTCTATGAGATCTAATACTAGAAGTCGATATTATATACAGTGTTCTACAAATGAAAAAGTTAAAAATTGGTCTGATGATAGATTCTGGGATAGTTTATATAAAAAATTACCTGTTAATATTAAAAATAAATTACAAACTGGACCTTCCATTGAAAAAAGTATAGCTAAATTAAGAAGTTACGTTATTGAACCAATGAGCTATAAAAATATATTTCTTGCTGGAGATGCTGCTCACATAGTACCTCCAACTGGAGCTAAAGGCCTGAACCTTGCTGTGAATGATATAAACTTATTAAACGATGCCTTTAAACACTATTTCTATAAAAAATCAGAAATTAAATTAAAAAACTATTCTAAAAACTGTTTGTTAAAAGTTTGGAAAACCCAGATTTTTTCATCATGGTTTACAAATATACTTCATACTTTTTCAGGTGAGGCTGTATTTGAAAAAAAAATTAAAGATAACATATTACAAAATCTTTTTAATTCAGACTCAGAAAAAAAGCAATTAGCAAATAATTATTTGGGAAAATATTAATTTTTTATGAACTTATGAATTTGTCCCAAACTTTCCAAGTTTCCTTACTATAATACTGATGCTTACCATTAACTTTAATGCTAGCTATTTTATTACTAGCATTTAATTTAATGTAAATTAATTTAGCACCATCTATAACTTTTTTTGCCCCTTTATAAGGATAAATATGATCTTTATCACCACTTAAAGCTATAAAAAACCTAGGAGCAATTAAGCCTATTATATCTTTCGTGTCAAAGTAATTTAAAAAACCAGGTAATATTCCATTACCTGTCCCACATCCTCGTGAGCCAATAGTTTCGCGTATTGGACCAACGGATCCACTTGCAAGTGTTCCTTTTATTCTTTTATCAAGTGCAGCAGCAAATTGAGCTAAAGTTCCACCTGCTGAATGTCCATAAAGGTAAATATTTTTTTTACTTATACTAAATTTATTTTTTTCTGAACAAAGCCAATCTATTACATAAGAGATTTCTGAGGCACCATTTCCTACTAAAGTTTTTCCATACAACAGTAAATGGTTTGCAAAATCAATTGTTCTATTATTATTAGTTTTATTTTTAAGTTTTTTTTCAAGCCTTTCTCCATAACCCGCTTGTTCAAAAGTTACAGCTAAATATCCTTTGTCAGCAGCTTGCTTAGCAATATCTGCACCAATAAAAATTCTTTGATGATCAATTGGAACTTTTGCTTCACCCCAACCTATATGTGCGCCAGAAGTTGAACCTGCTAAAAAAATAAATACCTTAGCCTTATGATTATATGGTTTTTTATAAATTAAATTTATAGGAATATCTGATTTAGGTGAAATTCTCAAATAAATTTTTTTTCTGTAGATACTATTTGAAAGTTTTATTTCATTAAATAATTTTGATGTTTTAGGGGTTTTCCTATTATCTTGATATCCTGATAAATCTACTAGTTTTTTTCTTGCTAACTTTTGCCATATTAAAGGATCTAATCTATTTTTTGAAAAAGATAATTCTAAAGAAGCACTTTTATAAGCCTCAAAAGTAATATTTGACGGATCTAAATATAAGTTACTTGGTAATGGTTGATACGGATCATATTTTGAATTAAATAATTTTTTAATTTTAGAAAGTATAGCATGTAAAACTATCTTAATATTTATTGCCTTAAAAATCATACTATTTTTTTATTGTATTATAAATATTTATTATTCTATACATTTCCCTCAAAACTGGTTTTTCAATTAATTTTCCATCATAAACTATAAGGCCTGTTAAAGACTTTTCAAATAATTTTATTATTTTTTTTGCTTTGTTAACTTCTTTTAATGAAGGAGTAAAAACTTTATTTAAAATTTTTATTTGTTTAGGATGTATTGCACCTTTTCCTGTAAAACCTAAATTTTTAGATTTAACAGACTCTTCCTTCATCTTCTTCATATTATTTAAATCAAGAAATGGAACATCAATCACATCCAATTGTTTTGATGCTGCAGCATGCACTACCCTAGACCTAGCAAATAATAAATTTTCCCAACTATTTTGACATCTTAATTCAGCAGACATATCTACTGCTCCAAAAAATAATGATTCTATCCTATTACAGCTTGCTGCAATTTCAAATGCTTTTTCTAGTCCTAGATTGGTTTCTATAATAGCATGAATCTTAGTATTTAATTTTTTTTCAGTAAACAAATTATCTAAAATAATAAGCTCTTCTGGACTTTTGATTTTAGGTACAAGTAATCCATCTGGCTGATTTTTGCTTTTGAGTAATGCTGCTATATCTAATAACCCACAAGATTCTTTTATACTATTTATTCTAATTAAGACTTCTACTTTGCTATCATATTCTATTGTATTAATTATATCTAATGCTTTTTCCCTGGCTAAATTTTTATCAGATTGAGCAATACCATCTTCTAATTCTAAGCATACAATATCTACTCCTGAATTAATAGCCTTACTAAACATTGTTTTCTTTAAAGGTGGCGTGAATATAAAGCTTCTTCTAGAAAATTTCTTTTTAAAAGCTTTCAATTTTTGTCCTTTGCTTTATGCCAATATTTTTCAAGATTATTTATTAAATCCTTGCTAAAATGACAATATGCCTGATCATGACAGTATACAGACATATATGCTCTAAATTGATTAATACTCTCTTCTCCCAATACAAGTGCTCTTTTATTGTATGAAGCACCTACTAGTCCAGAGTTTTTAAAGTCCTTTACTCTCTTATCAATTACCTTATCCATATCTTCAATATTAATTAATTCATCACAAATTTTTTTTCCATTAATTGAATTAGATTCTATTTTCAAACCATGCTGAATTGCTTGCCTTGCCATTCTATTTCCTACAAATCTCCATAGCCTTAGATTTGCTGCACCTGGAATAATACCTTCTTTTCTAGCTGGTAAGGTCATATAACTATTTTTATCGGCAATAATATGATCCATAACTAATAAGTATTGGCACCCACCTCCTATAGCAAAAGTTTCAAGACCAGCAAACCATATTTTATTTTTATGAGGAAATAATGAATTTTCTAAACTAAAGTTTTTATTAGGGTGTCCTCTTAATACCTTACTAACTGCTCCCATATCTCTAGTTATATACCATAAGAATGGAATTTTTCCTTCATAAAGGTGAGTAAGATTAATACCAGCACCAAAAATATTTTTATTCTTATATTTTGGATGTGAAACTTTAGAACCTCTTAATACACAAATATTATTTTTTTTGCTGCTAATAGCTATATCTATAGCAGCTTCTAGAGATAATAATGTTCTATTGTCCTCAGCATTTAAAAAATCAGGGTTATTTAATGTAACTAAATCATAATCATTAAAACTCTCAACAATTGCACCATTAAAGTCAACTTTACCATTAGTTTCAAATTCTTCTATTTTCTCTTCTGCTATATCTAAAGGTAAAAGCATACTCTTACATAGATGAATACCCTCTTCTTCATTTTGTAATATAGCAGAAAGAAATATTCCTTGTTGTATTTCTAACCCTTCCTTTTCTTTAAGAAATAATTTATTTTCGCTTAGTATATCCTGAGGTGTAGGTAGTAAACTTGGAACAATATTATTAGCTTCAAAGCACAAAGATTCTAGTCTAATGTTTTTTTTAAGATCATTAGTTATTTTTCTATATATATATGAAGAATAGGTATTTAAAAATATTTTTTTCGTAATACAACAAAATTCATTTACATCATGAATACTTTTCTTGTCAATTATTTTCCTTTCTTTAAATAAAATCTTTTCTTGATTAACCTTTCTCCAAAAATTTGAAAATAAAACTTTATCTTGTAAAAAATTTCCGCTTATTATAGGAATAAAATCTTTTAGTTCTTCTGATAAAAAATTGAAATTAAGATTATTAATTTCTTTTTTAAAGTAATCTTCATAAATCATACTTACTAAACCACATTTAATTAATAAAACTTTTTATAAGTATAATTATATACCAATAAAGTGCAAAATTAACTCTCTATTTTTTTTAGATGTTCTATGCTCAAATAAATATATACCTTGCCAAATCCCAAGACACAGTTTGTTATCTAAAATACTTAAAGTAAGATTAGAGTTTGTTAAAGATGCCTTAATGTGCGCGGGCATATCATCTTTACCTTCGGTCGAATGTTTATACTCATCATTAAAAGGCACTGAATTTAAAAAGTAAATTTTTAAGTCTTCAAGTACAGTAGGATCGGCATTCTCTTGAATTAACAATGAAGCACTAGTATGTTGTATACTTATATTAAGTAATCCCTTAGATGCATCAATTTTATGAACCCATGATACTACAGTATCTGTGATTTCATAAAGATTAATACCATTAGTATTAAAGTTTATTTTATCAGAATGTTGTATCATTGATATAAAAACATTAAAATTCTATAATTAGTGAATTTATTAAATAAAATAAGACTAAAAATAGAAAAGATAATATTTTTCAAAGTAATACATTTAAAAATATTCATAACATATACCAATTACATATACTAAAAATAGTCCAGTATTTAAAACTAGTAAAGAATTCTCTTTCCATAAAAATGCTGTTATTGCTAAAATACCATTACCAAACAGAAAAAAAAAATGATGCATATATAGCTCTGGACATAAACTGGCTAATATAGCTCCTATTAAAATAGAAATTGTAGATATCCAAGCTAAGAATTGATATGGTTTTTTTTGACTTTCTTTTAAACTTAACATTTTTTCTATATAAATTTATTATATTCAGCTATTAATTATTAAAATAACAAAGTAAATTAATGAAAGTGAATTAAATAAATAGTGTATGTAGAAAATAATTTAAATCTATAACGAAATATATATTTGTAGAACTGGGGTAAAACAAATAGTGCCAAACTTAAAATAAGTCTGGCACTAATTTTTTTTAACGGGAGTGTTAAAAAAAACTCTTAGAAGCCTATTGAAAGCATAGTCATGATCCCATCAGCATCTGTTTGAATTTGATCATTAGCTGTTTCTTCTACATCAAAATATAAAAGTCCAACTGTTACACCACCACCTAATGCATAATCTGCAGCATAGGTCATAGTATCAGATGTGTTTTCACGATTATTTGCATCTGTGAAGGAAGTTTCCATTTGACATGCCATCGCCCTAGCATTTCCAAAAGAATATTCTCCACAAATTGAAGTACCTTCATTATTACCAGCTTGTCCACCTTTTACATAACCAGAATTACCAGAATCATTTTTTCTATAATCTGCTGCAAAACTACCATAAGTTAATTTAGCTGAATAAGCAGTTTCATCTAAATCATTATAGTTATTACCAGCAATTTGTCCGGCATTACCAGATGTCATACCATAAACAATTTCTAGTCCTATACCATCCATTTCCATAGCATATTTGCCAAAGAATTGAGTAACATCATTCATAGAGCTCCACTCAGCAAAATCTCCAGTAGCTGTAGGTTGTCCATTAGCAGTATTAGCCAAACCTGTATTTGTTACATTAGGAGCATAACTGGTAGCAAATGAAAAACCATTAAATACATTAGAAGCATAAAATATTTTCATAGAATTTTCTGCGTAATGTGTTTCATTTGCATTACCGTATTTATTAGATCCATCTAGTGTAATGAATGTTTTATAATTTCCACCATCTGGTTCTGCAGTTGGTCCACTAGCAGTCAATCTTGAAAGCATAGCAGCACCTGCGTCAAATCTCTCACCAACACTAACACTCCCAAATCCTCCACTAAAAGTTACAAAATTATTATTAGTAACATTACAGTTATCCGTTTTATCACCTTGACAATCTCTGTTAACAATATTCATTGTTCCAGAAATTTCAATACCACTATCTAAACTTGAAGAATAGCCAGCAGTTATTCTTGAATATGTACCATTGTGAAATCCTGCGTTATCTATACCATGGTTTGTTGTTCCTGTAAGCGTACTTTGATCAGCAGAACCTGCGAAAAATTCTTGATAACCACTTAAGGACATCTCTGCAAAAGCAACTTTGGTAAAGACAAAACATATAACTAATGATAATAATTTATTTAAGTTTTTCATTAATCTCTCCTTTGTTTCCATCTAATTTAAACATATAATAGCTTCTGTATAGGCTAACTAAGTTTTCATAAAAGATTAAAAAAATGTCTTATATTTTATTTATTTCCAATAAAAAAGAAACTAAGTTACTATATTAATAAACCAGACGGTCTAATAACATAAAAATATTAAAAAAATTAATTAAAAAAATGAATTATAAAAAATATTTAGAAAATAATTATGCCAAGAAATTGGCTCAAGCTGAACAAAAAGAATATTACAATGGTTATTTAAAAGAAAATATTTCTGTATATGAAGGTGATATGGAGTTAATGAAAAAACACCATAAGTTTATTAAATATATGTACTCAACCTTTGCTAAGTATGTGATACATAGAAATATAATAATATATTATTATAATGAAGAAAAATGCTCAATTTCAGTGTTAAATAAATCAGTATCAATATCAAGAACATCATTAAAAAAAATTATATATGATTCAATCGAAGAAGGTTGGCTATGTACAAATATAGATAAATCGAATAAAAGACAAATATTAGTATTGCCAACAAAACTAAGAATTAAATTTTGGAAAATATATGCTAAAAATAAATACCTTAACGAAAAGGATAGTATGCTTAATCAAGTAAGAGAAAAATTAATTCAATATGAACTGATAGAAAATGATAAAATGATTATTAAAGATCAGGACGATAAAAATAAAAAAATATGAAAGTAATAATTTTTATTATTTATTGACTCAATATTTTTTTAATTGATTTAAATAAAAACTTTTCATAGTTAATTGTTTGTTGCCTTAACTTATTGCGTTTAAATAAGTTAATTAATAAAAAACTATCAAACAGAAAAGAGACCAATTCTTTAACGTTAATATTTTTAATATTTAATTCATGCAAATCAATATGTCTTATTAATAAATTATGTATTTTCTTTTTATATTTTTTTTCTAAATTTTTAATAGTTAATTTCGATTTGTTGCCTAATTTATAACTTTCTGCGTATGATACATAAAAATAACAATATTGATTAATATTATAATTAGCTAAATAAAATTTTAGCATTTCGAATATATCTTTAAAAACATCCAAGTCTTTAAAATGTTTTTTAGATGTTTTGTCAAAGTATATTTTCAAGGTTTCAGCTTGTAAATCATCTTCATCTTTAAATAATTTATAAAAACTACCTTTTGCAATTTTAGTATGTTTTATTATTTCATTATAAGAGATATTAAACATACCATAACTCCAATAATAATTTATACTAGCCTGAGCAATAGAATCTCTATTTAAGCTTACAGGCCTTCCCAAAATTGCCATAACTTCTCCCGAACACTATACTAACATAATGTCAAATGATTGCAAAATACTTTAAATTAAATTATTTTGTATATTTCTATCTGTTTCCGCACACAATAAATGAGAGGAGACCGGAAACTTAAATATGACCTCTTTATTAACTTTAATATATTATTTAACATTTGATGATAGCATTTATTTTACTACCTGCTGAACACAAATATATTGATTATGTGCTCATATTAGTATAATAGAGGATTAATTGATTTAAAAATAATTAGAATTTTTATAATTATATTTTATTTTTTCTTAAAAATAATTTCTATTGGTGCTATCAAATTCTCTCTTATTGCATTCTCAATATTTTCAGCCTTAATTTTACTATCTGCTCCTATAAGAAGTTTTAAACCTAATCTTTTACGCTGAAAATTTTGCTCATTTTTGAGTTTTTTGAAATACTCTAATGCAAAATTTTTTCTTATTCTTTTTTTGTATGTAATGAAACCCACCTCTTTTGCTAACTTAAAATATATTTCAGGGCTGTCTACAAATGATGTTTTATGATTAGATGCCCAGGGAACTGGATACTTTAATATACCTTTTTTAATTCTCATTATATCGTAAATAGCAAACTTACCAGTTTTTTTAATTACTCTCGCTACTTCACTGAACAGTAGTCTTTTATTATAAATATTCATTCCAACGTGAATTAATGTAACTATGTCAAAAATATTATTATCATATGGAATGTCTAGGGCACTACCTTTTTGAAATCTTATATTTAGGCCTACTAGCTCAGTTAGTTTTATTGCAGTTTTAATAAATTCTTCAGTTAAATCTATTCCTGTTACTTTAGCATTGTAATTAAAAGCAATTTGTCTTGCACTGCCTCCAATTCCACACCCAATATCTAAAACCGACATGTTTGGTTTTATATTTAACTGATTAATCAAATCTAATGTAGCTTGAAGTCCTCCTATATGAAATTCATCAAAACTTTTTAAATCATCTAAAGTTAATGAATCTATACTTAATCCTTCTTCATTTATTCTATTAATTAGATAATTTAAAAGGTTCTTTTTTGAATAATGAGAAATAATTAAACTATTAAAATTTTGCATACTACAAATATTAATTAGTTAAAGTATAACATTTTCATTAAAACTCAAATAAAATTATTCTCAGGAATTTTTTTTCAGAAAGCTCATTGTTTTATATTTTTAAAATAAATTGATCATATTACTCTATTATTATAGACACTGCTCCTTGAGCTGGTATATCTAAAATATTTTTATCTCCAAAAATTGAAAAGGTAAATAAATCTTGCAATTCACAATCAATTTTTTTTATTAGTGAAAACTAATTATAACAAAATTATTACTGATTTTAATCAAAATATTTTAATCGCAATGCAATTTACATATAAACTGAAGTATATAGATTTAAAATGTAAATAAATTATTTTTAATTTAATACTATTTTTTTTTATACTTTTTAACTTTTAAACCATTCTGGGAATGGGTCTTTAAATCTAAGAGTGTTTTCAATTTTAATAGAATAATCTTTAACAAGAAGTCTGTCTAATTTATCTATAATGAGTTTTTTATCCATTTCATTTTTTAAACCAATAAAAACTATTTCCTGTCTTCTATCTCCGAACTCTTTCGCCCATATCTTATTAATATTTTCTTTAAATTTATGATCTTTTGGCCATTGTTCTTCTTCAACTGCAGCCCACCATCGTCCAATTCCTTGATGACGCACAAAGGCTCCTGCTTGAGAAACTTCACCAACAAAATTAGGTCTTGATGATATCCAAAAAAAACCTTTAGCTCTAATAACACCTGGCCACTCCTGATTAAAAAATGCATAAATTTTTTCCGGATTAAATGGATGTCTTGCTCTATAAACAAAGCTAGCAATACCATATTCCTCAGTCTCTGGTATATGATCATTAGGATTATAAAGCTCTTGTGCCCATAGTGGATGATTTTGAGACTCTTCTAAATTATACGATTTGGTATCTATAACTTCTTTCAAAGCAACTTTAGAATGCGATGTCTCTAAAATTTTTGCTTTAGCATTTAAACCACGAACTACTGATTTTACTATATTTAATTCTTTTTGTGTTACTAAATCTACTTTATTTAATAAAATTACATTAGCAAACTCAATTTGTTCAACCAATAAATCTACCAAAGTTCTTTCATCCCCTTCACCTGCAATCTCGCCCTTGTCTTTCAAAAATTCTGTGGAACTATAATTATTTAATAAATTTTTTGCGTCTACTACTGTTACCATTGTGTCAAGACGAGAAACATCTGATAAACTTTTATCATTTTCATCCCGAAAATCAAAAGTTGAAGCTACCGGTAAGGGTTCTGAAATACCAGTGCTTTCAATTAATAAATAATCGAATTTTTTTTCCTGAGACAACTGTCTTACCTGGTCTAATAAGTCTTCACGTAATGTGCAACATATACATCCATTGCTCATTTCAACTAGTTTTTCCTCTGTACGCGATAAGTCTGCGCTTCCTTTTTCTATTAAGGCTGCGTCGATATTTACTTCACTCATATCATTGACTATAACCGCTACTTTTTTTCCTTCTCGATTATTTAAAATATGATTAAGTAAAGTCGTTTTTCCAGCACCTAAAAAGCCAGATAAAACAGTAACAGGAAGTTTGTTTTCTTCCATATTTTAAAGTGTTATTACTTGATCCGGTGGATTTGAACCAAGTGCAGAATATAATTGTGGAAAACATCCAGCTTGAACTCCATCCACTAATCCTTTCGCTTTAACTTCTCCTGATCCACATTGTTCAAAAGTGCCCTCTGCTAAATTTCTTCTAACGGCACATTGATCACATACCATTAACAGCATGCCCTTTTCTTTTGCAATCTTTGCTAAACGTTCTCCTACGGGATCATTGGCTCTTAAAATATTTATATTGTCATCAAAGAAAAACATTCCCAAGACATTAACGAGGTGAGTATTTGTTTCTAATTGTGGTAATATCATTGTAGCAAGTTGAAAAGTACTTGCCATATTATTTCTAAATATGTACGCAACTTTCATTTTTTTCCTTATTATTTAGTTATTTATTGCAATATTATTGCACTTAGCAATATAATATTATATATTAAATTTGCAAATAATATTTTATTTTAATAAAACTAATATGTCTTTAGTAAAAACTGTAGAATTAAATGATTTAGATTCATTTTTTAAAGATAATTCATATTTAAGCATAGTCAAAAGGAACAAACCTAAAAAAGCTAATATTTTTTTTAAAGAACTTGTAAGTAAACCTTTTAGCATTCAAGTACAGGTATACAAAAATTCTATTTTAGAAAGTATACAAGATGTTTTAAATAAAAATATTTCTAAAATATTAATAAATAGCTCGTTCTACAATGTATGGATACAAGATATGGTTAAAATAAGTAAAATATATTGTAATATATTAAATACTGATTCCATCTGTTTTTCTTTAGACACAACTCGAAGTTGTAAGCGTTTTCATATTGATAATGTTCCAATACGTTTATTAGTAACTTATCATGGTATAGGAACAGAATGGGTTCCTAGTGATGCTTGTGATTATTCAGCATATTATGAAGGTAAAAAAAATGATAAAATAATAAAGAATAAAAAAGCAATCAGATTTATGAAAGCTTGGGATATAGCTATCTTTAAAGGAAATAAGCTAACCGGAAGTGAAAAAGGTATTCTACATCGTACTCCTGATGCTGCTTTTTATTCACCATCTCTTCTAATGCGCTTAGATGATTCATCTTTTTTTTCATCCAGAAATACATCTTTATAATTTTTCAATAATTAGCTGATTTAAATTAAAGTTAAACAATGTCAACGAAGTCATTTACTGTTGTTAATTTTATTTTTTTCTTTGTATGACAATTTACTTTAAAAATACTTTCTTATTTCATATAGTTTTGATTATATTTTGAATTTTATAGAATTCGCAATAATATCCAATATTTTCTATAAAGAAAATAATAAAGATTTATATATCTACCTCTTTTTAATCTTTGCTTTAGAAAAGCTTTTTAAGATAATATAATAACAGCAAAATTCTATACAAATATTATACTAAATTTTATTTGTTATCCACATAAATTGATAAGGAGAAAAATTTAAAAATGTTCTTTTAGTTTGTATAGTATTATGAGAGACCAAATCGATCCAACTTTCAAAGTTTAAAATGTTAATTTTATTAATATTTAATTTTCTAGCTTTATTTGTTATATTGTAAATTGCGAAAATACTTTGCTTCCTGTTAATACTTTGTCTCCATATACCAAAAAATTCATTTCCTAAATCAAGTGTATACTGGGTTGCATTAGGATTAAAAGCGGTCTGTTTTTTTCTGATTTGTATTAAATTTATAATATTAGAAAAAACTTTAGATATGTGACTATTATTAATTTTTAACATTTCTACAATATATTTATAATCATAAGTGCTTCTATTAATTGCACGATTTATTCCTGTTTTTCTAAGTAAATTTAAATTATTTTTTGTGCCAAACAATGAATGAATATAAAAACCTGGAATGCCCTCGAAACTTAACATCATGGCATGAGCACAATAGAACCTATGATAACTATAGTTATCCTTACCTTTTATGGTACCACTAAATGCATCAAATAAACTTATATTAGCTTCATAAATGGTTTTTTTATTATTTTTATCTTTTCTATAAGTAAATTTTGAACCAAATTTTTTTAACGCATTTAATAATATATCTATATCTTCACTCTTTATTATTCCTTCTAAAGGTCTTATTCCAATTCCATCATGAGTCGCTAAAAAATTTAAATAACTATTATTATCTTTTGCCGGCGGTATACTCATGCTCCACCTTCTAAATGCTTCACTGCTACCCTTAATAAGCGTGTTAATTATTAAGGGAGATAAAGAAAAATTATAAATTATATGAGCCTCGTCGGAGTTTCCAAAATACGATAGATTTTCTCTAAATGGTAGATTAGTTTCGGTAACAATTTTACTTTCAGAATCCGTAAAATTTAATAAAGTTCTAAATAATCTAATAATCGCATGAGTTTGATCTAAATTTATACAACTTGTTTCTTGTCTTTTCCAAACAAATGCAACCGCATCAAATCTATATATTTTAACTCCTTTATTATTTAAAAATAAAATCAATTTTATAAAAGCAAGCAATACTTTTGGATTTTTAAAATTAAAATCTACCTGGTCTCTACTAAATGTACACCAAACTATCTTATTACCATCTTTTGTTTTAAATTTTTGTAATAATTTATGAGACCTAGCTCTCACTATATGTTGTGTGTTAAATTCCTTTTCGACTGTTAAAAAAAAATCTTTACCTTCTCCATTATTTTCTAAAAAGCTTTTAAACCATTTACTTTTAGAAGAAGCATGATTTAAAACTACATCACTCATAATTTTATACTTATTAGATAGTTCTTGTAAATCATTCCAACTACCATGTCTGTTATCTATCTTAAAAAAATCAGTAATAGCAAAGCCTCCGTCAGAGCTTGAAGGATAAAAAGGTAAAATATGAATAATATTTATTATTTTTTTTATGTAAACTTCTAAAAAATCATTTAAAACTTTAAGAGGTTTTTTATTTTTTAATTTTAAAGTATCTGCGTAAGTAATTAATAAAATATCTTTTTCATTAATTTTTTTTTTTTTTTTACTTTTAGTTTTTTTTACGAGATTAAAAATTTCATCTGAAAGTTTTTTAATTTCACACTCTGTTAATATATATGAATAGATTGCATTAATATCATTGATTATTTTTTTATATTTTTTTAAAGACATCTTTAATAATTATCTTCAGAAACTGCTTGCCTTAATTTTTTTATAAACCCAGGTGATGCATATTCAATCCTTTGCCAAGACGGTATAAATGGTTTCTCCATAGGTTGAGATAAAAAACTTTTACCCGCTAGAATGATATTTTCTGCAAATAATTCTACAGTTTTTTCTTCTAGATTTATATCTAATGTTAAGCCATTTATTTTTGCGTCATCTTTATATATATCAATATATTCTAATGCTTTTCTAAAATAAGTAGCTTTCAATGTTCTAAAGCTTTCTTCAGTAAATATATAACCTTGAGTAGCCATCTTCCTTAAAAAAGCTTTAGTAATATCAATAGTCATTCTTGATAAACCCTTAGATTTATCATCCATAGATAGGCCTTGATGCTTATGATCGTAATGGTCTGCTAAATCAACCTGACAACATAGTTTACTAGAATAACTCCTTTGCAATTCAGAAAGAATTCCTATTTCTAGTCCCCAGTCACTTGGAATTCTTATTTCTCTTAATAAATTTTTTTTAATTGCATACTCACCTGCTAACGGATATCTGAATGAGTCTATAAATTCTAAGTAATCATTATTTCCAAATAATTTAATTAATGACTTAATTAAAGGCGTTACTAAAAGGCGAGTGACTCTACCATTAAATTTATTTTCTGCATATCTTGGATAATAGCCTTTTGAAAAACTATATCCCATACTATTATTTAGTAATGGATAAAATAGTTTAATCAAAATGTTTTCATCATATGTTTTTATGTCACAATCATGAAAAGCTACCGCTTCAGCTGAATTTCTAGCTATAGCATAGCCTATGCAATACCATACATTTTTTCCCTTTCCATTCTCAACGTTGGCCAGTTCTGCTTCATTGAGTTCTTTTTGTAATTTTTTTAGACGTGGACCATCATTCCATAAAATACTATGCGAAGTTTTCAAAATAGAAAAATATTTTTTAGCAAATTCAAACTCTTCTTTATTTGCTCTATCCAATCCTATTATGATATGTTGCAAAAAATTAATTTTGTTTATCTTTTCTAGTATATTTTTTAGAGCATCAGATTTTAACTCGGAAAATAAACAAGGCAATATTAGTTCCATAGGCTTTTCTTCAGCAATTAGCTCCAATTCCTCAGCAAGCACATTTTTATCTTGATTATTTAGATTATGTAAAGTTGATACAATTCCATTTTGATAAAAGTCAGTTATAGTCTCTCTCCATCTTTATTATAATTTTTTTTACAACTTCTACCCAACCACAAGGCGCACCAGTAAAACTTCTAAATATATTTTTCTTTTTTTTTAAATTAGTAATTTTATAATCTTTATTTTTAATTATACCAGTATAATTTGAATTATTTAAAATTTCTATATCATTTTGATTGTCTCCTAATGTTATTGTTATTAGTTTCTCATTTCTTAATCTTTGCTTGTATTGATTTGTAAAAAAATTAAAAGAATTAAGTTTGCTATGAAGTCCTGATATATTATTTAATTTTCCTCCAAAGGTTATTTTTAAATTATCTTTTAAAAGAGAGGCTTCAAAATTTTTTTTAAAATTTTTATCTCCATTTATTAGAATAGGAATAGTATATTGTCTAGAATTAAAGTTTTCTAGTTGCTTATAATTAAGTTTTGTGATTTTTTTTTGTTCTAAAGAAGATAAACTTTCAATCAATTTAATATTTTTCAAATAGTTTTTAAAAATATTTTTACTTAAAATTTTCTTTATAGCTACCTTATTAACTGCATACGGATTTAATATTTTTTTATATGAATAATCTTTAGTATATTTGATTGGAAGGTAATAAGCAGCTCCATTTTCAACTGAAAAAGGCAATTTAAATTTTATTTGTTTGATAATATCAATTACTTCTAAGTAAGTTTTACTAGTTGTGGGAATAATTACATAATCGTGTATTAATAATTTTTTAATAAAGCTATTTAATATGTTATGGTAATATTTATTCTCTTTTAATAAAGTTTCATCTAAATCTGTGAATATTACTATTTTTTTTTTTATTTGCTTAATTTCCATAAAGCATTTTCACCTAAAAGATAAATCTTTCCATTAATTGGACTTAATTCTATATCTCTAATTCTTCCTATTTTATCTTTGAATATTACCTCTTCTTTAATAAATTGGTTATTATTAAAAGTAATTCTTCTTAAAGATTGGTCTTTTAAGGCAGTTACTAGAGCATCTCCGTTCCATTCCTTAAATTCTTTTCCTCTATATATAATCAATGAACTTATTCCTATAGACGGTACCCAATAGTGAATAGGCTTTGTAAAACCTGAAGACCATTTAGGGCCAATTTCAGTACCTATATAATTTTTACCTCCCCAACCTAAAATTTTCCAGCCATAATTTTCTCCTTTTTTTACTACTCCAAACCAATCTCCACCCATAGCACCATGGTTAGTCATATAAATTTTTTTATCATTAAAAGAATATTCTAAACCTTGAGGATTTCTAACACCAATTTGAAATATTTCAGGAAGCCATCCAGAATTTTTTTGAAATTTTGGATTATCTATAACAAACCCTCCATCTTTTTTTATTTTTATGATACTACCTGGGTGTTTTTTAAAATCTTGAGCTATCATTCCTTTACCTCTATCTCCCACTGTTAAAAAAATATTTCCATTTATTAACACTAATCTACCACCATAATGATAGTTAGATTTGATTGTAGGAGATGCTCTAAATATATTTTTAAAAGTTATACGATCGTTTTTAATCATTCCAGTTGCTACAGATGTTGTAGAACCATTAGGCATATTTTCGGCATAACTAACCCATATAATTCCATCATAACTAATTATATCCATAAGAGCCCCTTGCCCAGAAGAAGATATTTTTAAATTATGTTTTATTTCTTTGATACTTTGATTTTTTATATCAAATAATTTAATTGAACCTTTTTTTTCAGTTATGATGATATCCTTTTTATTAATGAAGAATAAAGACCAACCATTATTTACATCAATAATTTCCTTCAAAGTTAAGGAATTTAAGTTTAAGCAAATTATATATAATAAAATAAATAACAATTTTTTCATAATATGAGACAGTATTCGTTTGTAAAAAATTATATTTAACTAAATATAAAAAGATATTTTCAATTTATTAATACTAAGTATATCTATCTATTTTTATTTAATAAAGTTTATTTTTTTTATGTTTTTAATAGATATTGTATAATTTTACGATTTGGGTGCAACCAACATAGGCTAACAAAGCTTGCAAAAAAATCTTTTAAGGCATCATCTCTAATGGAAATAAATATTATACACTATAAAAAAACCCTTTTGAATTATTAACACTATTTATTTTTTTTAATGCAAATAAAGTTTACTGGCATTATATAACAGCCTTGTCCTTTATTTAGCTTAGATGAAAAATATTTTTCTAGTTCTTTAATCATTTTATTGTGCTCTTTAACAGAAAGAACAAATGAAGCATAAAAAAACCTAGCTACTTCACGTGCAAGAGACTTAGGGTAATCACTGAAATACAAAATGTGTTTAGTTATAGTAATATCTGAATCAGGAAATGTTTTTAAAGCAAGTTTTTTAAGGCCTTTTGAGTTTCTTACTCTAATATCTCCTAGTTCTATAAAACCATAATTTGGATGCTCTTTTTGTACATACTTATAAATGATATTATGAACTTTTTGATACTCAGGAACTGTGCTAATATCTCCATCAATTATTGCTGCAAAAAAACCTCTATTTTTTAACAAACTATTAATATTTTTAAAAACTGGAATTATTGGGTCCATTAAAGTTAATGCCCAATGACAAAGTATTGCATCAAATGAGTTGTCCTCTAAAAAGCTTAAATCTTGTGCCATTCCTAAATGCAGTTTATAATTAGTATGAATTAGTTTTTTTCTTGCTAGTTCAAGTTCTGAATTACTCATATCAATACCTGTTAAATTAAAGTTTGCACCAAAACGCTTGTAACATAAGTTAAGTAAATATCCACTTCCACATGCTATATCCAAAATGTTTAAATTTTTTTCTTTATCTAAAAGGTTTAACAATAAATCATAACTAGTATTTCCATATTTATCTTTACAATTACTCGCTATTAATTCAGTAAATCCAGGGTTTTTATGATGTACTTCATTAAGATGCTTCTGCAAGGCAACTTTTGAAGGTTGTTTGCCTAGTTTTGCTTGACGAGTCCAGTCTGATATAATGTTCATTTTTATTCCTTGCAAATAAACTTTAAATATTAAGTATAACAGATTTAAAGAATTAATTTATTTTTTAGAAGGCCAACAAATAGGATTCAGTTTAGTAGCTACAATACCTCCAGGTTTAACTCCAGGTATAAATTTTTTCCAGTCACCAGAAACCATAGTTGGATTATTGTTTACCCTTGCTCCATCTGCAAAAAAAGTATTAGCTAAAGCAACACGAAGCTTATTAGTTTTATTCTTGCCTGCTGTATGAAAACTAAAGTTGTGATGAAAACTGACTTCGCCAATTTCAAAAGGACCATCTTCTATTAAAACGTTTTTTTCTTTAAATATTTTATTTACTTGTTTGTCATAACTAGTATTAAATTTATTAAACTTTATTTTACTTACCATGTCATAGACATTCAAAGGCTTTGCGAACGATAAAGGCCCCATTTCTCTAGGAGTAAATTGGGCTGGAATCCAAACGGTAATAACATCCTGAGTATCTAAAGGAAAATGATCATCATCACAATGCCATGGAGTTCTTCCACAACCTGATTCTTTTGTGAGAATATTATCGTGATATAGTCGAAGCCGTTTTACTTTAAGTAAATTTGCAGCAATCTTAGAAATACGGCTACTAAAAACATATTCCCTAATAATTTTATTTTCAGTCCACATCATTTCCATACTTAAAAAACGATTACTTTTATTTAAATTAAATTCTTTATTCAATAAGAATAAAATTTCTTTCCTTAACATTGATACTGCGCCAATCGATAAAACATTGGTTAGTTTAATAAATCCATTTTTATTGAATAAATCTATATGACTTTCTTTTAGGTCATATGGTGTAGATAATTCTTTTTTAATATTATTAAATGATGGAATAACTATATCTTTAACTAAGAGTGGATTTAATTTTATACTTTTATATTTTTTATTACTATTTTCTGCTAAAGTTAAATACCAATCCCACCAAGATTGATTATCTTGTTCCCAATTTTGATCAATACTATTGTTTACTGAATTTTTTTCTGATAAATTTACACTATATTGATCTGATTTTTTTTTCATAGTTTATTAGTATATATTTATTTATATTAGTATATGAATATAGGTTATAAATATAAAAAATTAAATATATATGTCCATATATTACATACTCTATTAAATAGATTTGTAGCTACTGCAATAAAAAAATTTAATAAAAAATACCTCATATTTCTATTAAAATTTTATCAAGCTAAAATAAACTAACAATACTTTTTCATATATTTTTCAATTGTAAAGAAATTTTTTAAAATCTTTAATTTAATTTTTAGGATTATTTCCTAAATATATTCCAAGTGACAGAGCAGTTTTAAAAAGAGTGTCTTGTTTTCTTACTTTTCTATAGTCTTTTATTCCGTCATCAATAGATACATCAATAACCTTTCTATCTTGCCATACTACTAATCTATTAAATTTTCTTTGTGCAATCAAATCTACAGCACAAACACCAAATGCACTTGCTAATATTCTATCAATGGCTACAGGCATTGCTCCCCTTTGAATATGACCTAATGAGGTTACTCTACATTCAAAATCGGTTTTTTTCATAATCTCTTGTGCTACATAATGACCTATGCCACCAAATCTTTTCTGTTTATTATAATTATTTAAAACATTACTACCATTTTCTTTTTTAACCGACTCCGCAACTATGATTAAATAATGACCTATTTTATTTTTTTTAATTTCATGTAACTTTTTAATTACTCCCTCTATTGTATAATCTATTTCTGGTATAAGAATTATATCAGCCCCTCCAGCGATTCCAGCATTTAAAGCTATATGTCCTGCATCTCTTCCCATTACCTCTAATATCATAGCTCTTCCATGACTGGCTGCAGTAGATTGAAGGCTGTCTAAAGCCTTAGTAGCAGCATCTACTGCTGTTTGAAATCCTATGGAATATTCTGTAACTCCCACATCATTATCAATGGTTTTTGGTATACCGACTATATTTAGGTTTCCTATTTCGGCAATTTTTTTTAAAATCTTCATACTTCCATCGCCACCTATTACTATTAATCCATCTAAATTAAGATATTTGTACGCAGAGATAATTTTTTTTGTAACATCTAAATGTTTACCATTTTTGTAAAATTTAAAGGGATTTCCTTTACTATTAGTTCCTAAAAAAGTTCCGCCTTGATTAATCAAAAAACCTTCAAAGCTTTTATAAGTCAGTTTTTCTACATCTAAAGGTCTTTTAATGAGTCCTAAAGTACCATTTTTTATACCATATACTTCCATGTTATAGATTTTTTTTGCAGATAAAAATATTGATCTAATTGCTGCATTTAAACCTCCACAGTCACCTCCGCTAGTAAGAACTCCTATTTTTTTTACTTTTTTCACTTTATCAGTTAAATAATAAACTATAAGTTTGTTTTTTCAACGAGCACTGGAAGCGTATAAAATACTATATTCAATATCAGCTAATTAATTTTCCAGGTCTTTTATAACTAGACATAACTTCTTTATACATAGCAGAAACTTTAGTAATATCTGAGCTTTCGTATAAAGGTATTACTTTGTAATCTTCTAGTGTGTTTGCCATCATTGCAGTTACTATGCCAGCACTCAAGTTCGCATATTCTGGAACCTCTGAAATTGCCATTACATGATAATGCTGCCCAACCATTCCATAAAAAGCTAATAATTTTCCTCCTAATGCTTTACTCAAACTTCTCATTGCATCAGCTCTATCTATTCCTTCTTCCATCATTCCTTTAATTGCTTCTTTTGTGTATTTTATTTTAATACAATAAATAGCCATACTTACTCCTTTTTTAATTTATAATATTTTAGCAACTATATATTAATTTAATATATAATCTTACTTATTACTTTACTAATGTTATAAATCACTCAACTACAGTATACTTAAGATGATTATACTGCCTAATCATTAAGTAAAAGGGAAACCTGTTAATCCTTTTTTCCATGCTATAAAGTATTTGTCATTAAATTCATTATTTCTTAATCCATCATATAGGCTATGCATGTTTTTAAACTCTATTGTAGGATCATCTTCTAGTTTTTGGATAAAATGACAATGCCAATGAAGCCTCTTTATAAATGATCTTATTGAGCTAATCCAACTTTTATTTTCTATAAATGAATTATTTTTTAAAAATTCAATTCTATTATTTGCTGTTTGAAAAATTTCTTTTATTGACAAGTTGCCAAAAGAAATATGTGCAGATAGTTTCGAACAACTTAGTAAAGCAGTATTTGGTGAAGACATATCTTTTGAATAATTCTTGCCTCTATCATGAAGAAAGCTCTTTAATAATTTTAAACCCTCTTTTCTTCCACCTAAAATAAAATTTGTATTTTTTTCTTCTTTTAAACCTAACTCTTTAAAAGAAGGAATTTCATATGTTTTCTTACAAACTCTATCAAGCTTAGTAACAGCACTAAATAAATCCTTATTCATTCTAATATGCCATTTTCTTGACCAGCCTTCCCTAGATTTTAAATTTCTAATAACTCCATTTTGAACAACCTCTATCCATTTTATATTATTAGAATCAAACCATTCAGACAATTTATCATTTCTTTTCTTTACCCAATAGTTCCAAGTTTCTTGATGGGACCATACAGTATGTACATTATATTTTTTTTTGTATTTTTTAAAAACTTCTATTGAGTTATTTTTTTCTATTATAAGTTTTTGTCCCAATTCTTCTAAATCATTATTTAAATCATCTAGTGACTGTCTTAAAAATGTATAATGTTTCATACACAATGGAGATTTTTTCCATAAATCTTCTTCAAATATATATAAGGGGATAATAGGACCTTTATCACAAGCATTTTTAAATGCCTCATTATCATATATTCTTAAATCTCTTTTAAACCAAACTATTTGCATAATTTATATTTAGGTTCATTTAAAATAAATTCAAATTAATAATAAAATAACATATTACGAAAATAATTTAATAAAATACTCTTTTTAAGACAGCCTTCTCTTAAACAATTCACTATACTTAGTTACACAAGTGTTACTGAAAAGTTGACGTCTCTCGACAGACATAGATACCTTCACTGCAATAAAACATTATGATTTTTTACTGTATCAAAGTACATTTACTGTTTCCTTGTAAAAGTAAGGAAGAGCTGGCGTCCCCAACGGGAATCGAACCCGTTAGATATTACCATAAAAAAGTCCCAGTTTATAAGGCTTTACGTATGTTTTATATGTCTTAGAATACGATAGAATCCCATATTAATATGATAGAGTTTGGCACCATTTTGGCACCACTTTGGCACCAAGATTAACCAGACTTTTTAGGTCTATTTTTTTTAAATTTAAATAAAACCCTAATTTACTAAAAGTCTTTCTAATTTACTAATTTTTTTTTTTAAGAAATATATAAGGTTTCTTATGATTTTAGTTTTCTAAAATTAATAGAGAATATTAATAAATGAAAAAAAATTATTTACATGACTTAGAGAAATTACTCTTAAAATTCAGAAGACTTGGCATGAAAATCAATGAAGTAAATCCAATAACTGCGTTATCATGTTCCATATTAGAAGATCTTTATCTAAATAACGACAAAAAAATAAATATAGAAAGCACATTAAATAAACTTAATCATTACTACAGTAATTTTCAGATATATAATTTAAGAAAACAAGTTGGTATTAAAAACAAAAGTGAAAAAATAATTAATTGTAAAGATATAGATATTGAAAAGGAAATTTATAGAGCTGTATTTACTGCTCACCCTGTATTTGCATTAACTAAGACTTCTTCAGAAATAATAAGCAAAAGTGCAGATAATGACTCAAAAATATATAAAAAAAATATTTATTCACCAAGAGAAAATATCACTTTAAAAGAAGAACATGATGAAGCCTTAAACGCAATTTTTAACGCAAGAAAAGCAATCTCTTCTCTTAATAGAAAAATACTAGAAAAAAGAGAAAAAGATCTTATTCCAAAATGGAAGGAAAAATTACCTCTTATGCTTGGTGTATCTACTTGGGTAGGATATGATTTAGA
>MDTB01033136.1_pt1 | contig 29497 bp, 35 predicted proteins | sample 811161 | NCBI WGS metagenome assembly MDTB01 (sample SAMN05326650, study PRJNA326480) | marine metagenome | isolation source: seawater | place: Mediterranean Sea | collected 2009
ATGGCAAGGTTTTAGATGAAAAAGAGGTGTCAGTAATTGCCACACTTCCTTCTTTGGAGGAAGCAAGGTCTAAAATAGTGGGAATTTTAGCTACTCCAGCTCAGAAATTAGTAAGTATTTTACTTGCACCAGGCTCAAAAATTGCTAATTTAGCGCGCGCAAAGAGTTTAAAAAAATAATTCATAGGATTCATAATGGCAGATTTAAATAAAATTATAGACGATCTTTCTACCTTGACTGTTGTTGAAGCAGCGGAACTTTCAAAAAAACTAGAAGAAAAATGGGGTGTTACAGCAGCAGCGCCAGTAGCAGCAGCTCCAGTAGGATCAACAGCAGCACCAGCTGGAGAGGAAAAGTCCGAGTTCTCTCTTTTTTTAGCTGCAGCAGGGGATAAGAAAATTAACGTTATTAAAGAAGTTAGAGCAATAACTGGTTTAGGTTTAAAAGAGGCAAAAGATTTGGTTGAGGGAGCACCAAAAGAAATTAAGGGTGGTGTAGCTAAAAAAGATGCTGAAGAATTTAAGAAGAAACTTGAAGCAGCTGGAGCTAAAGTAGAATTAAAGTAAATAAAATTTAAATAAAAATTTGTTACAAGTAATACTTGTAACAGATTTTTTATATTTGATGCAATTATCTTTTACTCAAAAGAAACATATAAGAAAGAATTTTGGAAAACTTGCAGAAGGTCTTTCCATACCAAATTTAATTGAAGTCCAAAAAAACTCATACAACGAATTCTTAGAATCTAAATCTCTAAATGAGCAACTTGGTGATTTATCAAAGGGAATTGACAAAGTTTTCAAAAGTATTTTTCCAATAGAAGATGGTAATGACAAATCAACTCTAGAATATATTTCATATAAATTAGAAAAGCCTAAATTTGATGTTATAGAATGTAAACAAAGAAGTTTGTCCTATTCTGCTGCTTTAAAAGCAAATTTAAGGTTAGTAGTTTACGACATTGATACAGAAAATAACACAAAACAAATTCTTTCTGCCAAAGAACAAGAAGTGTTTATTGGAGATTTACCTTTAATGACACCTAGCGCTACTTTTATTACAAATGGAGTTGAGCGTGTTGTTGTAAACCAGATGCATAGAAGTCCTGGTGTTTTTTTTGATCATGATAAAGGGAAGACTCATGCTAGTGGAAAACTTTTATTTAATTGTAGAATTATCCCAGGTAGAGGATCATGGTTAGATTTTGAATTTGATCCTAAAGATATTCTTTATTTTAGAATTGATAGAAAAAAAAAACTACCAATAACAACAATATTATTTGCACTTGGTTACACAAGGGAAAAAATAATTCAATCTTTCTATTCTACAAATGAATATTTCTATAACGAAGAAAATAAATCATGGACTACAGAATTTGTTCCAGAAAATTTCAAGCGGCCAATTAAACTTTCATACGATTTAATTGATTCTAACAACAAAAAGAAAATACTATCAAAAGGTGAAAAATTAAATTTTGTTATTGCACAAAAATTGAAAGAAAAAGGTCTTAAATCAGTATTAATTTCTAATGCAGAAATAGTTGGAAAATATCTCGCCAAAGATATCAAAAAAAAAAATGGCGAAATATTAATTGGAACAGGTTTCGATATAACTGAAGAGAAATTACATGAAATTATTCAACAAAATGAAAAATCTTTAGTAATTGTAAATATAGATCCTATTAACAAAGGCCCTTATATTCTCGAAACTCTAAAAATTGATAAAAATTCAAATAAGTCAGACTCTCTCAATGATATTTATAAAGTTTTGAGACCTGGTGAGGCTCCTTCTCAAGAAATAGCTGAGGAAATTTTCAACAATTTATATTTTAATAAAGAAAGATATGATTTATCCGAAGTTGGTAGAGTAAAATTAAACTCAAAATTAAATTTAAATACTAATAATAAAAAAACTGTATTAGAGACAAATGATATAGTTTCAATTATAAAATTTATGTTAGATCTTAGAGATGGCAAAGGAGATGTTGACGATATTGATCACTTAGGCAATAGAAGAGTTAGATCAGTAGGTGAGTTAGTTGAAAATCAATTTAGAGTAGGTCTTTTAAGAATGGAAAGAACTGTAAAAGAAAAAATGTCCACTGTTTTGGAGATCGAGTCAGCAATGCCTCAAGATTTAATCAATGCTAAACCAATTACTACTTCTTTAAAAGATTTTTTTGCAACTTCACAACTTTCTCAATTTATGGATCAAACAAACCCATTATCTGAAATTACTCATAAAAGAAGAGTTTCAGCGCTTGGCCCCGGAGGGTTAACTAGAGAGAGAGCTGGTTTTGAAGTAAGGGATGTTCATCCAACTCACTATGGTAGGATCTGTCCAATAGAAACACCAGAGGGACCAAACATTGGTTTAATAAACAGTTTAGCTACCTATTGTAGAGTAAACAAATTTGGTTACATAGAAAGCCCTTACAAAAAAGTAGTTAATGGTAAGGTGACTGCCGAAATTAAATATCTTTCGGCCATTGAAGAGGAAAAATTTACAATAGCTCAAGCAAACTCATCTTTAAACAAAGATGGTTCTTTCACAGAAGAGTTAGTTGCTTGTAGAAAAAATCTTAACTTTGAATTATCAAATAGAGATTATATTGATTATATTGATGTATCTCCTAAACAACTTGTATCTGTAGCTGCAGCACTAATTCCTTTTTTAGAAAATGATGATGCTAACAGAGCTCTAATGGGGTCAAATATGATGAGGCAAGCCGTACCTTTACTTAAACCAGAGTCTCCCTTGGTAGGCACAGGCATCGAAGCTGATGTTGCATTAGACTCTGGAGTAACCATAGTTGCGAAAAGAAATGGTGTGGTTGACAAAATTGACGGAAAAAGAATAGTTGTTAAAGCAACCGAGGTAACTGATTTGTCTCAATCAGCTGTAGATATTTATAATTTATCAAAATTTCAAAGATCAAACCAAAATACATGTATAAATCAAAAACCTTTAGTAAAAGTTGGAGATAAGATTAAAAGAGGTGATATTATTGCTGATGGACCTGCCACAAAGTTAGGTGAATTAGCGTTAGGTAAAAACGTTACAGTAGCATTTATGCCTTGGCAAGGATACAATTTTGAAGACTCGATTTTAATTTCAGAAAGATGTGTAACAGACGACGTGTTTACATCAGTTCATATTGAAGAATATGAGTCAATGGCAAGAGATACAAAACTTGGCGCTGAAGAAATTACAAGAGACATACCAAATGTTAGTGAGGAAAGTTTACGAAATTTAGATGAGTCGGGAATTGTTTATGTTGGGGCAGAGGTTAAACCTGGTGATATTTTAGTAGGTAAAGTCACCCCAAAAAGCGAAACTTCTTCAAGTCCTGAAGAAAAGTTACTAAGATCAATTTTTGGTGAAAAAGCAACTGACGTAAGAGACTCGTCTTTAAAACTTCCATCTGGAAGTACTGGAGTAGTAATTGACGTAAGAGTTTTTAACAGACATGGAATCGAAAAAGATGAACGTTCTATAGCTATTGAACGAGCTGAAATTGAGTCAGTGCAGGAAGATAAAAAAGTGGAAGAGGAAATTTTAAACAGGAATATAAAATTAAGAGTAATAGATTTGTTAAATGGAAAATCAATTAATAAACAATTCAAAGATCTTAAGGCTGGCACAACTTTAAATATTAATGATTTTGAAAATCTATCTTTAAAAGATTTGTGGAAAATTTCTTTTGAACAAAAACAAATCAATGAAGATTTGATTAAATTAAAAAATCAATTTGAAAATGCCTCAGATGATATAAAGTTAAGATTTGATGATAAAGTTGCAAAAATTCAACAAGGTGATGATTTATTGCCGACAGTAATGAAAGTTGTAAAAGTTTTTGTTGCTGTTAAAAGAAGATTAATGCCTGGAGATAAAATGGCAGGAAGGCATGGCAATAAGGGAGTAGTAAGTAAAATAGTTCCAGTAGAGGACATGCCTTATATGGAAAATGGCAAACCTGTAGATATAGTTTTGAATCCTTTAGGAGTTCCAAGTCGTATGAATGTAGGTCAAATATTAGAGACACATTTAGGATGGTCTTGTTCTGAACTCGGGGATCAAATTAAATTTCATATTAAAAATTTTGAAAAAGAGATAGAGACTATAAAAAAGAAGCTTAATGATATTTATGGCAAAGTTTATTATGACCAGGTTATATCAAAGTTAACAAACAAAGAGGTTGCAGAATTAGTTCAAAATCTATCTAACGGTGTGCCTATCGCTACGCCTGTTTTTGATGGCGCAAGCACTAAAGATATTACTGCTATGCTTGATTTGGCTAAACTACCGAATTCCGGTCAAACAAATTTGTGGAACGGTGAAACAGGAGAAAGATTTGACAGGCCGGTAACTGTCGGAATAATCTATATGTTGAAACTTAATCACTTAGTCGAAGATAAAATTCATGCAAGATCAACTGGTCCTTATAGTTTAGTAACACAACAACCTTTGGGAGGAAAAGCACAGCTTGGCGGTCAAAGATTTGGTGAAATGGAAGTATGGGCCTTAGAAGCTTATGGTGCTTCTTATACATTACAAGAAATTTTAACTGTTAAATCAGATGATGTTGCAGGTAGAACCAAAGTTTATGAAACTATAGTTAAAGGAAACAATAATTTTGAGTCAGGAGTACCTGAATCTTTTAATGTACTAGTAAAAGAAATAAGGGCATTAGGTCTAAATATAGAATTAAATTGAGTATGGAAAAAAATTTAACAAAAAATTTTGATAATAAAAATTTATCTCAAGAAAATAATTTTGACAGTATTAAAATTACTTTAGCTAGTCCAGACAAAATAAAATCTTGGTCTTATGGTGAAATAAAAAAACCTGAGACAATTAATTATAGAACTTTTAGGCCTGAAAAAGATGGCTTATTTTGCTCACGAATATTTGGACCAGTTAAAGATTACGAATGTTTGTGCGGCAAATATAAAAGAATGAAATTTAGAGGAATTATTTGTGAAAAATGCGGAGTAGAAGTAACAAAATCTAATGTAAGAAGAGAAAGAATGGGGCATATTGATTTAGCTTGTCCTGTAGCACACATATGGTTTTTGAAATCTTTGCCAAGTAGAATTTCATTAGCAATAGACATGAAGCTAAAAGAGGTTGAAAAAGTTTTATACTTTGAGAGTTTCATAATTATTGAGCCAGGATTAACTACTCTTAAAAAAGGACAATTAATTTCTGAAGAAGCTTTGCTTAAGGCCCAAGAGGAATTCGGAGAGGACGCATTCAGCGCTGGTATTGGCGCAGAAGCTGTTAGAGAGATACTTGTTAACTTAGATCTTAAGAAAGAGCAAAAGAAATTAAGAGACTCTCTAAGCGAAATTAAATCAAAAGTAACTGAGGAACGAACAATAAAAAGGTTAAAACTTATTGAGTCCTTTATTTCCTCAGGAAATAAACCCGAATGGATGATTTTAACATCAATACCAGTTATACCACCAGAGTTAAGACCTCTAGTACCCCTTGATGGTGGAAGATTTGCTACTTCTGATCTTAATGATTTATACAGAAGAGTAATTAATCGTAATAATAGACTTAAAAGATTATTAGACCTTAAAGCCCCAGATATTATTGTTAGAAACGAAAAAAGAATGTTGCAAGAGTCAGTTGACGCATTGTTTGATAATGGCCGAAGAGGAAGAGTGATAACAGGCACAGGAAAAAGACCATTAAAGTCCCTAGCAGAAATGTTGAAAGGTAAACAAGGCAGATTCAGACAAAATCTTTTAGGTAAAAGGGTAGATTATTCAGGAAGATCGGTAATCGTTGTAGGTCCAGAATTGAAGCTACATCAGTGTGGATTACCAAAAAAAATGGCTTTAGAATTGTTTAAACCATTTCTATACGCAAGATTAGATAAATTAGGTTTAGCTACTACAATTAAACAAGCTAAAAGGTTAGTTGAAAAAGAAAAAAGCGAGGTTTGGGACTCTTTAGAGCATATTATAAGAGAGCACCCAGTTTTATTGAACAGAGCTCCAACTCTTCATAGATTAGGTGTTCAAGCTTTCGAGGCAAAACTTATTGAAGGTAATGCGATTGAATTACATCCTTTAGTTTGCGCAGCTTTTAATGCAGATTTTGATGGTGATCAAATGGCTGTGCATGTTCCACTAAGTTTAGAAGCACAACTTGAGGCAAGAGTTTTAATGATGTCAACTAATAACATTTTAAGTCCATCAAATGGAAAACCTATAATAGTGCCTAGCCAAGATATAGTTTTAGGAATATATTATCTCTCTCAAGCGGAAGAAAATGAGAAAAAAATCAAAGGTGTATTTTCAAATATTGATGAGATTGAGCAGGCATTAGATAGTAAGTCCATAAGTTTACATTCAAAAATTATCTCAGTTTTCAAAACTTTAGATGATAAGGGTAACCAAGTTACTGAAAAATTTTCAAGTACTGCAGGAAGATTCTTATTAGCAAATCTTTTGCCAAAAAATTATAATATAAAATTTAACTTAGTTAACAAACTTCTTACAAAGAAAGATGTATCAGAAGTTATTGATACTATATTTAGGTATTGCGGCCAGAAAGAAACAATAATCTTTTGTGATAGGATAAAAACTTTAGGCTTTAAACACGCATTTAAAGCTGGAATTTCTTTTGGGAAAGACGATTTATTAATTCCTAAAACAAAAGAAAACCTAATCAACAACACAAAAAAACAGATTGAAGAGTATGAAAAACAATATTCGGACGGGCTTATAACTAGAGGAGAAAAATATAATAAAGTAGTAGACATATGGTCAAAATGTACGGATACAGTTGCCAATGAAATGATGAAAGAGATTTCCTCAGCTGAAAAAATATATGACGATGATAGAATTGAGACAAATTCGGTGTACATGATGGCACATTCAGGAGCGAGAGGATCACAAGCTCAGATGAAACAATTAGCAGGAATGAGAGGACTAATAGCTAAACCATCAGGTGAGATTATTGAAACTCCAATAATTTCAAATTTCAAAGAGGGTCTATCCGTTTTAGAGTATTTTAATTCTACTCACGGTGCTCGAAAGGGTTTAGCAGATACAGCTTTAAAAACTGCAAATTCAGGATATCTAACTAGAAGACTTTGTGATGTTGCTCAAGATGTACAAATTACAAAAGAGCAATGTGACCCTAAAAAAAGATCTTCGGTGAATATTTCAGAAATAATAGAGGGAGGAAATATTTTAGTTAGTTTATCTGAGCGTGTATTAGGTAGAGTAATAGCAGAAAATATAAAAAATCCAGTTACTGGAGAAATTATTATAAAAAAAGATAAATTAATCGACGAGTTCGATTGTGAAAAGATTGATGCTGCTGGAGTTAAATCAGTAAATGTATACTCTGTTATAACTTGTGCTTCCACTAGAGGTGTATGCCAAATATGCTACGGAAGAGACCTAGCAAGAGGAAAATTGGTAAGTGTTGGAGAAGCTGTTGGAATGATAGCTGCTCAGTCAATAGGAGAGCCAGGTACTCAGTTAACTATGAGAACTTTCCATGTCGGCGGTACGGCTCAAATTAAAGAGGAGTCTCAAATAATTGCTCAAGCTAAAGGGAGATTGAACATAATTAACAAAAATTTGATAGAGGATTCTAAAAAAAATATAATTGTGATGGGCAGAAATACTCAATTAAGCTTAGAAGATGAAAATAAAAGACAACTTGCAATTTATAAAGTAAATTATGGATCTAAGTTATTTTTTAAAGATGGAGATACAATAGATAAAGGAAAAAAGATTGCCGAATGGGATCCTTACACTCTCCCAGTAATTGCCGAGACAAGTGGTATAGTAAATTACATGGATCTAATGGAGGGAAGTTCTCTCACAGAGACACTTGATGATGCAACAGGACTTTCATCAAAATCTGTAACAGATTGGAAGTCTTTATCTAAAAACTCTGAACTTAAACCAAGAATTACTTTAAGAAATGAAAAGGGTGAGATTATTAAAAAAGCAGATGGAAATGAAGCGAGATATTATTTGGTTCCAGACACCATATTATCAGTTAAAGACGGTCAGAAAATTTCAGCTGGAGATGTTTTAGCAAGACTTCCAAAAGAAACATCAAAAACAAAAGATATTACAGGAGGTCTACCAAGAGTTGCTGAATTATTTGAGGCCAGAAGACCAAAAGATAGTGCAATCATCGCGGAAAATGATGGAGTTATTCAATTCGGCAAAGAAGTTAGAGGTAAACAAAAAATTTCAATAGTTTCATCAAACGGAGAAACATCAAATTACCTAATACCTAAAGGGAAACACGTAAATTTTAATCAAGGTGAAAAAATAAAAAAAGGAGAGTATTTGTTAGATGGAAGCCCTGCTCCTCATGATATTTTACGAATACTAGGTGTAGAAAAACTTACAGAGTATTTTGTTAGTGAAGTACAAGAAGTTTATAGACTTCAAGGAGTTGTTATCAATGACAAACATATTGAAACTATTGTAAGACAAATGTTAAAAAGAGTAGAGGTGAAAGACCCAGGTGACTCTGAATTATTAACTGGTGAAATAATTGACCTTTTAGACATAAATAAAATTAACGAATCCTTAAAAGTTGAGAAGAAAAAACCAGCAACATTTGAGCGTGTTTTATTAGGAATTACTAAGGCTTCATTACAAACTAATTCTTTTATATCAGCAGCCTCTTTCCAAGAAACTACAAGAGTATTAACTGATGCCTCAATTAAAGGTAAAGTTGATACCTTAGACGGTTTAAAGGAAAACGTAATTGTTGGTAGATTAGTTCCAGCTGGTACTGGTTTGACAAAAATTGAGTGGGATAAGCAAGCTAGGGAGCAAGATAAGGCTAGGCTAGAAGAACTAAAAAAACAAGAGCTAGAAACCGCTTCTAAGGCCCCTGAACAAACAGTTTAAAGCCGCAGAATTCACCTTTAAATATTGACTTTTGCAAATTCAATGTTAGTTTACGGCAATTTTTGAACGTTAGAAGTAAGGTAGCTTATAACCTTAAACACTAACAAAAAAACTTCGATAAAAAATCCTTATTTTAACTTCAAAAAATTATTATGCCGACTATAAACCAACTGATAAAAAAAGGTAGGGTAAAACCTCTAGCTCGTAATAAGGTCCCAGCTCTAGAGAAACAACCTTTAAAAAGAGGTGTATGTGTTAAAGTTTATACTACTACACCAAAAAAGCCTAACTCAGCGTTGAGGAAAGTTGCTAGAGTAAGATTATCCAACGGTTTTGAAGTAACAGCATATATTCCAGGAGAGGGCCATAATTTACAAGAGCACTCCGTAGTTCTTTTAAGAGGCGGAAGAGTGAAAGATTTACCAGGTGTGAGATATCACATTCTAAGAGGTAACCTCGATACACAAGGTGTAGCTAACAGAAAACAACGTAGATCTTTGTACGGCGCAAAAAAACCAAAATAAAAATATGTCAAGAAAAAGAAAAGCTCCAATAAGAAAGATCTATCCTGATCCAAGATTTCATTCAGAAGTAGTGTCTAAATTTATAAATTCAATAATGTATGATGGAAAAAGATCTACCGCAGAGAAAATACTTTATGATGCGTTAGAAAAAATTAAATCAAAAAATAATGACGACCCTCTAAAGGTTTTTAATACAGCAATATCAAATGTAAAACCAAATTTAGAATGTAGATCAAGAAGAGTAGGTGGTGCAACCTACCAAGTTCCAGTCGAAGTAAAGACAAAAAGAGCCCAAGCTCTTGCTCTTCGGTGGATTATGGATGCAACAAGAAAAAGAAAAAATAAAACTATGGCAGAAAAACTTTATGCTGAAATATTAGATGCTTCACAAAATAAGGGATCTGCTATTAAAAAAAGAGATGACACACATAAAATGGCGGAAGCAAACAAAGCGTTCGCTCATTTTAGATGGTAAAAATATATGTCTAAATATTCGCTAGATAAATATCGAAATATTGGAATAATGGCTCACATTGATGCAGGCAAAACTACTACAACTGAGCGTATTTTATATTACACAGGAAAGAGTCATAAAATTGGTGAAGTTCATGATGGTGCAGCAACGATGGATTGGATGGAACAGGAGCAAGAAAGAGGGATTACAATTACTTCAGCTGCTACTACATGTTTTTGGAGAGATCACAGAATTAATATTATAGATACACCAGGACACGTTGACTTTACAATTGAGGTTGAGCGTTCCTTAAAAGTCCTTGATGGCGCTGTAGCTGTTTTTGATGGAGTAGCTGGGGTAGAGCCTCAATCAGAAACTGTTTGGAGACAAGCAGATAAATACAAAGTTCCTAGAATTTGTTTTGTAAATAAACTTGATAGAACAGGTGCAGATTTTTATCGTTGTGTTGATATGATTAAAGATAGACTAGGATGTAAACCTTTACCTTTGCAATTACCTATAGGATCCGAGTCTGATCTTAAAGGTGTTGTTGATTTGGTAAAGATGAAAGGAATAGTATGGCAAAATGAGGATTTAGGAGCTAAATTTGATTATGTAGAAATTCCCGCAGATTTAAAAGAGCAAACTGCAAAATATAGAAAAGAATTAGTTGAAACAGCTGTTGAGGAAGATGAAAAATTAATGGAAAATTACTTAGAGGGCAAAGAACCTTCTGAGGAAGAATTAATTAGATGCATAAGACAAGGCACTTTATCATTTAACTTTGTCCCTATAATTACTGGATCAGCATTTAAAAATAAAGGCGTACAACCACTTCTTGATGCAGTAATCGATTATTTACCAAGTCCTAAGGATCTTCAGTCAATAGAAGGAACAAAAGTAGGATCAGAAGAAAAAGTTACAATGAAATTTAATGAAAATGAGAATTTTTCAGCTTTAGCATTTAAAGTAGCAAATGATCCATTTGTAGGATCTTTAACTTTCATAAGAATTTATTCTGGTACACTTAACGCTGGAACATCAATCTTAAACTCATCAAAAGATAAAGATGAAAGAATTGGCAGGATGCTATTAATGCACGCTAATAGTAGAGAGGATATAAAAACTGCATCAGCAGGAGATATTGTTGCTCTAGCAGGTTTAAAACATACTATTACAGGACATACTTTATGTGATTCTAAAAATCCAATTTTATTAGAACCAATGGAATTTCCCGATCCAGTTATTGAAATAGCAGTTGAGCCAAAAACTAAAGGAGACCAAGAAAAAATGGGTGAAGCTTTAGCAAGACTGGCTAAAGAGGATCCTTCTTTTAGAGTTTCCTCTGATGAGGAATCAGGCCAAACAATAATTAAAGGAATGGGTGAACTACATTTAGATATTATTGTAGACAGAATGAAAAGAGAGTTCAAGGTGGAGGCTAACGTGGGTGCACCTCAAGTAGCTTATAGAGAAACAATTTTAAGATCTGCAGAAATGGAATATATACACAAAAAACAAAGTGGAGGAGCAGGACAATTTGCAAAAGTTAGATTAAGTGTGGAACCACTTGAAGCAGGCAAAGGCAGAGAAGTGGAAAATTTAATTAAAGGAGGAGCTATTCCCAAGGAATTTATTCCAGGTGTGGAAAAAGGCGTTGAGAGTGTAGCCGAAAGTGGAATTTTAGCTGGTTTCCCAATTATTGATTACAAAGTAAAAATTCTCGATGGTTTACATCATGATGTAGATTCTAGTGTATTAGCTTTTGAAATAGCAAGCAGAACATGTTTCAGAGAGGCGTGTCAAAAAGCAAATTTAAAATTATTAGAGCCTATGATGAAAGTTGAAGTAGTAACTCCAGAGGAGTTTATGGGAGATGTAATAGGAGATTTAAATAGCAGAAGAGGTCAAGTAGGATCAACAGAACCTCGCGGTAATGCTACAGCAATTAACGCTGTAGTACCTTTAGCAAATATGTTCGGATATATAAATAATTTAAGATCCTCTACACAGGGCAGGGCTCAATATACTATGCAATTTAGTCATTACGATAAGGTTCCACAAAACGTTCAAGATGAAGTAACAAAGAAATTAGCTTAATTTATGGAAAATCAAAATATTAGAATACATTTAAAAGCTTATGATAATAAAATCCTTGATTTATCTACCGAGGAAATAGTCAATACAGCAAAAAGAACTGGCGCTCAAGTTAAGGGGCCTATTCCATTGCCAACAAGAATTGAAAGATACACTGTACTTAGATCACCTCACATAGACAAAAAAAGTAGAGAACAATTTGAGTCAAGAACACATAAGAGATTAATAGATATTATTGAACCAACACCACAAACCGTAGAAGCATTGATGAAGTTAGATTTAGCTTCTGGAGTAGATATAGAAATTAAAATTTAAATTATGAGCATAGGATTAATTGGAACTAAAATTGGTATGACAAGAGAATTTCTTGAGACAGGTCAATCCGTTCCTGTAACTGTAATCAAAATCGAGAAAGGGAGAGTATTAGATGTAATTTCTAAGGACAAAAGAGGTTATAATGCAGTTAAAGTTGGCTTTTTTAAGTTAAAAAATTCAAAACTTACAAAACAGATGAAAGGTTATTTTGCTAAAAAAAATACTGAACCGAAAAAAATATTAAAAGAATTTAGAGTTGAAGATAGCCAACAGTATAAAGAAGGAAATGAATTAGGATTAGAAATATTCAAAGATAAGAAATTTTTGGATGTCAGATCCAAAACAATAGGTAAAGGCTTTGCGGGTGTTATGAAAAGATGGAACTTTGGGGGGCTAAGAGCTTCTCACGGTGTATCTGTTTCTCACAGGTCTCACGGATCAACGGGCCAAAGACAGGATCCTGGAAAAGTTTTCAAAGGAAAAAAAATGGCAGGTCACATGGGAGATAAGAAAAGAACAATTTTAAACTTAGAGGTAATTAAATCAGATTTAGAAAATAATTTACTTTACTTAAAAGGATCTATTCCAGGATCTAAAAATTCAACTGTTTTATTTAGAGAGTCAATAAAAAATGTTTCAAGAAAAACCATCAAGGAAAAACATGAGGCTCAATTAAAAGCTGCTGCAGCTAAGAAAGGAAAAAAATAATGAAATTTCCACTTTTAAATATTGATGGAACAAAGTCTAATTCAATTGAAATATCTGATAAATTAGTTAAATTAAAGATTAATCATAAATTAATTAAATTCGTAATAGATTGGCAGTTAAATCACGCAAAACCTAGAAAAGCGAAGACAAAACAAAGAAATCAAATACAAGGATCAACGAAAAAAATAGTAGCGCAAAAAGGCAGTGGTGGAGCAAGACACGCAAGTAGAAAAGCACCGATATTTATTGGAGGTGGAGTAGCGCATGGACCAAAAGGCGCAGTTTACAAAGTTAAAAAGATAAATAAAAAAGTAAGAAAGTTAGCTTTAGCTCAATCATTGTCAAAAAAGAATTTGGATAAAAATTTACATATACTGGCTGATGTAAATAAAAAAATAGAGAAAACAAAACAATTTAATAATTTCTTAGAAAAAAATAAGCTTGCTAATGCGCTAATTATATCAGACGATAACTCTTTAAAAAATATTATTAAATCAGCTCGAAATATAAAAAATATAAAATTAATTAAAGATGAGGGTGCAAATATTTATGATTTATTTAAATATAAAAATGTAATCATAACGTCTTCATCAGCAAAAAAAATTCAACAAAGGGTTTTAAATGAAAAGAATTAATTATATTGACTCGATAAGAAGCCCAATTATCACAGAAAAAGCTACAATTTTATCAGAGCAAAATAAAACAGTTTTTAAGGTTCATAAATCAGCAAACAAAAAGACTATTAAAAAAAATATTGAGAAGTTATTTAAAGTAAATGTTATCAAAGTAAATATTATTAACCAAAAATCTAAGTTAAAAATGCGCCAAGGAAAAAAAACTTGGAAAAACGGATATAAAAAAGCTGTTGTAACTTTAAAGAAAGGTCAAAGTATTGATCTGAGCACAGGAATCTAAATATGGCACTAAAAACTTTTAAACCATACACAAAATCAACACGAGGAACTGTTGTAATTGACAAGAGTAACCTATGGAAAGGCTCACCTTACAAACCTCTAACTAGAGGACAAAATTTTACAGGGGGAAGAAATAACAACGGTAGAATTACTTCTAGGCATATTGGCGGCGGCTCAAAACACAAATATAGAGTAATTGATTTTTATAGAAAAAAGAGAAATATTCCAGCTACCGTAGAAAGAATAGAATACGATCCAAATAGAACTGCTTATATAGCTTTAATTTCTTACCAAGATAATGAAAAATCTTACATTATATGCCCACATGGTTTAAAAAAAGGTGACATTATCGAGTCAGGCAAAAATGTAGATATTAAAATTGGAAACTCTTTAGAATTAAAAGACATTCCACCAGGAACACCAATCCATAACGTAGAATTGATTCCCGGAAATGGGGCAAAATTGGCACGATCAGCTGGGTCATCAGTTACTTTATCTGGTTATGACGGCGATTACGCTATCTTAAAACTTTCATCTGGGGAGACTAGAAAAGTTAGCAATAGATGCATTGGCACTATAGGAGTGGTATCTAATCCAGATCAAAAAAATATAAAAATTGGAAAAGCTGGAAGAAATAGATGGCGAGGAAAAAGGCCTCAAACAAGAGGAGTTGCGATGAATCCAGTTGACCATCCACATGGCGGAGGTGAGGGAAAAACTTCGGGAGGAAGAAGTCCTGTATCTCCATGGGGACAATCTGCTAAAGGTTTGAAAACAAGAAAACCGAAAAGAAGCGATAAATTTATAATAACAAGAAGAAAGAAGAGAAATAAATAATGACTAGATCTATTTGGAAAGGACCATTTGTTCATCCAAGCTTGTTAAAGAAGATTGACAAGATCAAAGACAAATCGAATAAAAAACCAATTAAAACTTGGTCAAGAAATTCAACGATTATCCCAGATTTTGTAGGTCATAGCTTTATGATTCACAATGGAAAGACATTTATTCCTATTACTATTTCTGAAGAAATGGTTGGGCATAAACTTGGAGAATTTGCACCTACGAGAACGTTTAAAGGTCATACGCCAGCAGATAAAAAGGCAGCTGCTGTTGCGGCTGTTGCTAAACCAGCAGCAGGAGATAAAAAGTAATGAATAAAGAAAATACTTTAGTAAAAGCAATAAATAAAAATGTAAGGACAAGTCCTAGAAAACTTGCTTTAGTTTGTAACTTTATAAAAGGAAAAAAGGCAGATATTGTTTTACGAGATCTTGAATTCACAAGAAAAAAAGTTGCAAAAGACGTAAGTAAAACAGTCAAATCAGCTATTTCAAATGCTGAAAATAACTTTCAATATGATATTGATAATCTTTTCATTAAAGAGGCTTATGTTGGAAAATCTCTAGTTATGAAAAGATTTAGACCTCGGGCTAAAGGGAGAGCTAGCCCAATTAAAAAACCGTTTAGTAGAATAACTATAATTCTTGAGGAAAAGAGAGATAATAAAGGTAAAAAATAATGGGACAAAAAATAAATCCAATTGGTTTACGACTAGGTATTAATAGGGGATGGGACTCAACTTGGTTTGCTAAAAAGAAAGACTTTGGGAAATATCTTATAGAAGATTTTAAGATAAGAAAATACATAAATAAAAATATAGTTAATTCAGGAGTTTCAGAAATTATAATAGAGAGATCTTCAAAAAAATGTACTGTTTCAATACACACCTCTAGACCTGGCTTTGTAATTGGAAAAAAAGGAGCAGATATCGAAAAAATTAAAAAGAATTTGATGAAAATTACCGATAGTGATGTAAACGTAAATATTAAGGAAATAAAAAAACCAGAGCTAAATTCTAATCTTGTAGCTGAAAATATTGCACAACAACTTGTGAAAAGAGTTGCTTATAGAAGAGCAATGAAAAGAGCAATGCAATCAGCTATGAGGCTAAACGCTAAAGGAATAAAAGTAATGTTGAGTGGTAGACTTGCGGGGAATGAAATCGCACGTACAGAGTGGTTAAGAGAGGGAAGCATTCCATCTCATACGCTTAGAGCTGACATTGACTATGGATTTGCTGAGGCATTAACTACTTATGGAATTATTGGCGTAAAAGTTTGGATTTATAAGGGTGAGTTAATGGCCAAAGATGTTGAAAAAGAAAAAAAAGAAAGGGTGAAAAGTGCTACAGCCGGTCAGAACTAAATTTAGAAAGGCTTTTAAAGGAAGAATTCACGGTAAAGCCTCAAGAGCAATAAAATTGAATTATGGACAATTTGGTTTGAAAGCTGTCGAACCAGAAAGAATAATCGGTAAACAAATTGAAGCAGCAAGAGTAGCATTAACTAGATACATGAAAAGAACCGGAAAGGTTTGGACTAGAATTTTTCCTAATATTCCAGTATCAAAAAAACCAACAGAAGTAAGAATGGGAAAAGGTAAAGGATCACCAGAATATTATGCATGCAGAGTAAAACCAGGAAGAATAATTTTTGAAATCGATGGAGTAAGTGAGGAGACTGCAAGAGAGGCTCTTTATAAAGCATCAGCAAAACTTCCAATTAAGACAAAGTTTATTAAAAGGTAAAAATGATAAAGAAAAAAGAAGATAAAAAATTAACTAAAGACCAAGCAGAGAAAAAAATTTTAACTCTGAAGAAAGATTTATTTAATTTAAGATTAAAAAAAATAAACAATCAAATAAATAATCCTGCTCAATTTACACAAATTAAAAGAAGTATAGCAAGATTATATACAACAATTAAAAACTCAAAATGACAAAAAAAATTTTAAAAGGAATAGTTACAAGTGCCAAAAGCAATAAGACGATTGTTGTAGAGGTGATCAGAAAATTTAAGCATCCTTTTTATGAAAAGATTATTAAAAGATCAAAAAAATATCATGCTCACGATGAAAAAAATAAATTTAAAGAGGGAGAAAGAGTTTCGATAATTGAGTCAAAACCTTTCTCTAAAAGAAAAACTTGGCAGGTAATAGAATAATGATACAGGTACAAACAGAATTAACGGTAGCAGACAATACAGGAGCAAAAAGGGTGGAGTGTATTAAAGTTTTGGGTGGTTCAAAGCGAAGGTATGCATCTGTTGGAGATATAATTGTAATAAGTGTAAAAGATGCAATACCAAAAGGAAAAGTGAAGAAAGGATCTGTTCATAAAGCTGTAGTAGTAAGAACTAGGAAAGAAATTTTTAGAAATGATGGATCAAAAGTCCAATTCGATACTAATGCAGTTGTTCTTACAGACGACAAGGGAGAACCAATTGGAACAAGAATATTCGGACCGGTCACAAGAGAATTAAGATCTAGAGGTCACACTAAAATTATTTCGTTAGCTCCGGAGGTGCTTTAGGATGAATTTTAAAAAGGGTAATCAGGTAAAAATTTTAACGGGCAAAGACAAAGGTAAAACAGGTGAAATTTTAGAAATAAACAAAAAATTAGGAAAAATAAAAATTAAATCAATAAATATGATTAAAAAACATTTGAAACCTACAAAAGAAAATAAAGGCGGAATTATTTCTAAGGAAAATTTTATTCATCATTCTAATGTTAAAAATATTGATACACAAAAAAAAGATAAGAAAGCTATAGGTAAAAAATGATACCAAGATTAAAAACAACTTATGACAAAGAAATTGTTTCAAAATTAATGAGCAAATTGTCTTTAAAAAATAAACATGAAGTCCCAAAAATTGAAAAAATTATTTTAAATATGGGTTTAGGTGAAGATGCCTCAGATGGAAAAAAACTTAAAACATGTGCAGATGATATGGCGTTAATTACTGGTCAAAAACCTATAATTACTAAATTTAAAAAATCGATTTCAAATTTTAAAACACGTAAAGGAGCTGATGCAGGAATTAAAGTTACATTGAGATCATACAAAATGTATGAATTTATTGATAGGCTAGTAAATATTGCCTTACCTCGTGTAAAAGACTTTAGAGGACTTTCCTCTAAAGGAATTGACCAATCTTGTAATTTCTCATTTGGAATTAAAGAACATATAATTTTCCCTGAAGTAAACTTTGATAAAGTCGATAAGGTAAGAGGTTTAGATATAACAATAGTGACAAATAGTAAAAATAAACAAGGAACATTTGAACTATTAAAAGAATTCAATTTTCCTTTAAACAAACAAAATTGAGGATTTATGGCTAAAAAAAGCGCTATACAAAAAAATTTAAAAAGAATTAAACTTGCAAAAAAATATGCAAAGAAACGAGCAGCTTTAAAAAAAATTATTAATAATAAAAAATTGGAGCTTTCAGAGAGGTTTGCGGCTCAATTAAAACTTAACAAACTTCCAAAAAATTCTGCAAAAATTAGAATTAGAAATAGATGTGAGATATCAGGTAGACCTCACGGAGTTTATAGAAAATTAAAGATTTCAAGAATTGCACTTAGGGATATGGCATCTTCCGGTAAAATTCCTGGAATAATAAAATCAAGCTGGTAGGAGAAATTTATGACAATGACAGACCCAATAGGTGATATGTTTTCAAGAATTAGAAACGGACAACTAAGATCTTTAAGTTCAGTTGTAATACCCTCTTCAAAGTTCAGAAAGAATATTTTGGAAATACTGAAAAATGAGGGTTATATAAAAGATTTCTTTATAGAGAAAAGTGAAAATAACAAAACTTCACTTAAAATTACGCTTAAATATTACGAAGGCGATCCTGTGATAAAAGAAATCAAAAGAGTTTCTAAACCAGGTAGAAGAGTTTATTCAAGGGCGAATAGTATTCCAAAAGTTATGAATGGATTAGGCTTAGCAATCATATCTACACCAAAAGGTGTTATGAGTGATGTTGAGGCAAAAAAAAATAATGTAGGTGGGGAAATAATCTGCAGGGTATTTTAATGTCTAAAATAGGAAAAAAAAATATTGTAATCCCAAAAGATACTTCAATTAAAATTGAAGGGTCCAATCTTACTATTACAGGACCAAAAGGTACTAAAAAGTTAAATATAGACGACAAAATTTTTTCTTCTAAAATTATTGAAAGCGATTTTCAAATTAAACCTCTGGAGAAGAAAGTAGATAAAAAGACTTCTATTATGTGGGGTACTTACAGAAGTTTAATAAATAATGCAGTCACAGGTGTAACAACTGGTCATGAAAAAATATTAGAGTTAAGCGGGGTAGGATTCAGAGCAAATTTAAAAGGAGAAACTCTAAATCTTCAACTTGGATTTAGTCATGATATAAATTATAAATATCCAAAAGAAATAAAAATCACAGTTGAAAAGCAAACTATTATTAAGATAAGCGGAGTAGATAAAAATCTAGTCTCAAAAATTTGCGCAGATATAAAGAATTTAAAACCTGTAGAACCTTATAAGGCTAAAGGAATAAAAGAAAAAGGTCAATTTGTTTTGAGAAAAGAAGGAAAGAAAAAATAATGAAAAAAACAAATAGTAAATTAAAGAGAAAACTTAGAAATAGAAAAAAATTAAAAAGAGTAAGCTCTAATAGACTGAGAGTTACAATTTCCAAGTCTTTAAAAAATCTTTCTGCTCAAATAATAGATGATAAATTAAACAAAACATTAGTTTCAGCGTCATCAATAGAAAAAGATGTTCGTTTAAAAAAACCCAAGAAAATGGAGAAATCAACTTTAATTGGAGAAATTTTAGCAAAAAGGGCGAAAGAGAAAAATATAGACAAAGTATATTTTGACAGAGGAGAATATAAATACCATGGCAGAATAAAAACTTTTGCAGAAACATTAAGGAAAAACGGACTTAAATTTTAGAAATGAGTGTAAATAAAAAAACAGATAGCGATATTAAAGAAAAACTAGTAGCAATTAATAGAATTACTAAGGTTGTAAAAGGTGGAAGAAGATTTGGTTTTGCTGCATTAGTAGTTGTTGGTAACCAAAAAGGTTCGATTGGTATTGGCCAAGGAAAATCTAAACAAGTCCCAGATGCTATAAAAAAAGCCACAGAAGTCGCAAAACGTAGTTTAATAAAGATACCACTTAAAGATGGAAGAACTTTACATCATGACGTAAAAGGAAAAAATGGCTCGGGAAAAGTTTTCTTAAGATCAGCGCCAGCAGGTACTGGAATTATAGCAGGAGGTGCAATCAGGTCAGTTTGTGAGGTAATAGGAATTCAAGATGTTGTTGCTAAATCTCTTGGATCTGCAAACCCGCATAATGTTTTAAAAGCTTGTGTTAATGGTTTAAGATCGCAAAACTCACCAAAAATTTTGTCAGCTATAAGAGGCAAAAAAATATCCGAAATGGTAATAAAAAGAGAGACAAAGTAATGCGCTTAAATAATTTAATTAAAATTGGAAAAAAAAAGATCAGAGTGGGAAGAGGGATAGGATCTGGCAAAGGAAAAACTTCAGCAAGAGGTCATAAAGGTCAAAAATCGAGATCAGGTGTAGCCATTAAAAGTTTTGAAGGTGGGCAAATGCCGCTATATAGAAGACTACCTAAAAGAGGATTTAAAAGTATATTAAAGAAAAATATAGCAATTTTAAATTTATCAAAAATTCAAAACATACTTGAAAAGAAAGACAATAATCTTAAAAACACTATAGATTTAAAAATCCTTAAAGATAAGAAGATTATAAATAAAAAATTTGTAAAACTTAAAATTTTAGGATCAGGTGAAATAAAAAATAATATTGAAATAACAGCAGATTTTGCATCAAAACAAGCACTTGAAAAAATAACAAAAGCTGGTGGAAAATTAAACCTATTAAAAAAATAATTTAGTATGTCTAGCGAAGCTTTAAATACCGCCGGTGCATTTAGTCAAGCTAAAGACTTAAAAAATAGAATTATATTTACAATTTTAATACTAATTATTTATAGGTTGGGCACTTATGTCCCTCTGGCTGGAATAGATCCACTAGCGTTAAAAGAGATCATGGCATCTAGTCAAAAAGGCCTATTAGGAATGTTCAATATGTTTTCGGGAGGTGCTGTAACACGTATGGCAATATTTGCTTTAGGAATTATGCCTTACATATCCTCATCAATTATTGTGCAATTATTAACTGGAGTATCTGACTATTTCAAAAATTTAAAAGAACAAGGTGAAATTGGTAGAAAAAAAATTACTCAAATAACAAGGTATGGCACTGTTTTAATTGCGTGCCTTCAAGGATACGGTGTTTCAGTAGGACTAGAAAACGCTGGAAATTTAGTTCCAGATCCGGGAATGACTTTTAGAATTATTACAACAATTTCACTAGTAGCAGGTACCACTTTTTTGATGTGGTTAGGAGAACAAATAACATTACGCGGTGTTGGTAATGGAATATCATTAATTATTTTTTCTGGTATTGTCGCTGAAATCCCAAGAGCTTTAGCGTCTACTTTTGAACTCGGAAGAACGGGTGCATTATCAGCATTAATGATAGTAGGTATTTTTATATTGGTTATTGCAACAGTCTTATTCATAGTTTTTTTTGAGAGAGCTATGAGAAAAATTTTAATAAATTATCCCAAAAGACAAGTAGGAAATAAAATGTATGGCGGAGAGTCATCTCATCTTCCTTTAAAAATAAATACTGCTGGTGTAATTCCTGCAATATTTGCTTCAGCTTTGTTATTATTACCGATAACAATTTCAAATTTTGGTTTCAGTGAGTCAGATGCTTTTATTAAAATTTCGTCTATGTTTACGCAAGGACAGCCACTTTATATGTTACTATATGCTTCAGGTATTATTTTCTTTTCATTTTTCTATACTTCAATTGTTTTCAATCCGAAAGAAACAGCTGAAAATTTAAGAAAATACGGGGGTTATGTTCCAGGTATAAGACCAGGTGAAAGAACTGCTGAATATATAGAGTCAATTTTAATTAAATTAACAACAATTGGATCCTTGTATTTAACTTTTGTTTGTTTGATGCCCGAATTTTTAATTGCTAAGTACCCAATACCTTTTTATTTAGGCGGAACCTCAATATTAATAGTTGTTGTTGTTGCAATGGACACTGTAACTCAAGTTCAGACAAGACTGATGAGCTCACAATATGAGTCATTAATTAAGAAAACAAAGTTTGGAAAATAAGTAAAATTAAATGAATATAGTTATTTTTGGACCACCAGGTGCGGGTAAAGGAACGCAGTCAAAATTTATTGTTGATAAATACAATCTTTATCAATTATCAACTGGTGATTTATTGCGTAATGAAATAAAAAACAAATCTTCTTTAGGTAATAAAATATCTTCAATTATGAATTCTGGCGAACTTGTTTCAGATGAAATTGTAAGTAATTTAATAGAAAAGTTTATTTCTAATAAAGATTATAAAGATAAAATTATTTTTGATGGTTATCCAAGAACTATTTCTCAAGCCAAAAATTTAGATATTTTGTTAAATAAATATAATCAAAAAATAAACATAGTTTTAAAATTATCTGTTAGCTTAGAGACAGTTAAAAAAAGAATTTTAACAAGACAAAGTGAAGAAAAAAGAGCAGATGACAATGAGCAAGTTGCTATAAAAAGATTTAAAACTTATGAGGATGCTTCTAAAAATGTTATAAATTATTACAATCAATCTAATTTGCTTAAAGTTATAAATGGTGAGACATCTATTACAGAAATTAATACTGAAATTAGCGGCATAATTGATGCTATCAAGGGTTGACTTTAAATGATTTCACAATATAAATACGCAGTAAACTTGAACCCAATATATTTATGGCTCGTATAGCAGGAATCAACATTCCACAAAATAAAGTTGTTAGTATAGCGTTAACATATATACACGGTATCGGGCTACATTCATCTAAGAAAATTTGTGACAAACTAAACATTCCATCGTCTAAAAGAGTTAATGATTTATCCGAGGAGCAAATTTTAAAAATTAGAGAGTTTATCGACTCAAATTATAAAGTAGAGGGAGACTTGAGGAGAGAAGTTTCCGTGAATATCAAAAGATTAGTTGACCTTGCGTGTTATAGAGGAACAAGACACAAAAAAAAATTACCTGTCAGGGGTCAAAGAACTCAATGTAATGCTAGAACAAGAAAAGGTAAAGCCATTGCTATTGCAGGTAAAAAGTTGACACCTCTTAAGAAATAAAAATATGAATACTAAAAAAAAAGATAAAGTTGAAAATAAAGAAGTAGAAAAAAAAATTGAGAGTAAAAAAATAAGTACTTTTAAAAAAAAAAAGAAAACTTTAAAGAACATTACGTCTGGTGTAGCCTATGTTTACTCTACATTTAATAATACGATAATTTCAATAGCAGATGAAAGCGGAAATGTAGTATCTTGGTCATCTGCAGGATCAAAAGGCTTCAAAGGTTCGAGAAAATCTACACCTTACGCTGCTCAAGTAGCGGCTGATGATGCAGGAGCAAAAGCGTTTGAACAAGGATTGAGAACTTTATCAGTTCAAGTAAAGGGACCCGGTTCTGGACGGGAGACTGCATTGAGATCTCTTCAATCTAGAGGGTTTAAAATAACATCTATAAAAGATACTACTCCTATGCCACATAATGGGGCAAGGCCACCAAAAAGAAGGAGAGTCTAAATGCAATCAACTTTAAATGTAATAGATAAAAACTGGAAAGCATTAATAAAACCAAACAAATTAGAAATTAAAAGTAATGATGATAAGAGTGTAGCTAAAGTTACAGTTGAACCGTTAGAAAAAGGATTTGGTCAAACGATTGGCAACTCTTTAAGAAGAATTCTACTGTCTTCTATACAAGGTGCTGCAGTGACATCTATTCAAATTGATGGTGTGCTTCATGAATTTTCATCAATTAAAGGAGTAAGAGAAGATGTTACAGATATAGTTTTAAATGTAAAAAATTTAGCTATAAAATCTTCAACATCGAACCCGAAAAAAATTATCTTAGATATTCAAGGTCCTAAAGAAGTGAAAGCTAAAGATATAACCTTAGTCCCAGAAATTGAAATTTTAAATCCAGAGCAAATTATATGTAATTTAGATGAAAAAACACATTTCCATATGGAATTAATGATAAGTACTGGAAAGGGGTACGTTCAAGCACAAAAAAATAAATCAGAAGACAGTCCACTAGGGTTGATTTCAATTGACTCACTTTTTAGTCCAGTAAAAAAAGTTTCATTTTCTGTTGAAAACACTAGGGCAGGGAGTGCTCTGGACTACGATAAACTACTCATGACAATTGAGACTAATGGCACTGTAGATGCAGAGGATGCTATAGCTTATGCTGCAAGAATTTTCCAAGACCAACTTTCTGTGTTTGTCAACTTTGAAGATCCTCAAGAAACTGTTAAAGAAACAAAATCTGCTGAGCCAGAGTTTAATAGGAATTTATTAAAAAGAGTTGAGGAGCTAGAGTTATCAGTTAGATCAATGAATTGCCTAAAAAATGATAATATAATTTATATTGGCGATTTAGTCCAGAAAACTGAACCTGAAATGCTGAGAACACCAAATTTTGGAAGAAAATCTCTAAATGAGATCAAGGAAGTTTTAAACAATATGTCTTTATATCTCGGTATGGAGGTGCCTAACTGGCCACCAGACAATATTGCAGAATTATCAAAAAAACTAGAGGAAAATAATTACTAATGAGACACGGATTTGGCTACAGAAAACTAAATAAAACCGGTGAGCACAGAAAAGCATTGTTTAAAAATATGCTTAATTCGTTAATAAAATATGAGCAAATTGTAACTACACTTCCAAAAGCAAAAGAATTGAAACCCCAAATTGATAAGGTCATTACAATTGGTAAAAAAAATATTTTAAGTAACAAAAAAAGATTACTATCAAAACTTCAAGATAATAAATCAGTTACAAAAGTTTTTAATGAATTATCAAAAAGATATAGTTCTAGAAAAGGCGGATATTCAAGGGTATTAAAAGCTGGATTTAGAACAGGAGATGATGCTCCAATGGCTGTTATTGAATTAGTTGATAGAAATCCTGAAGCAAAAAAAATAGATAAACCTAAAAAAGTTGATCCAAAAGAAAAATCAAAAGAACCTCAAGCGAAACAAAAAGTAGCAAGCAAATAATTTAAGCTTCCATGCCCAAATCTTTTATTGTAGACGATGATTTTAATGACTCTCGTCTAGATAAATGGTTTAAACTTAAAATTATCAATTTACCGCATTCCTTAATAGAAAAGATTATAAGACGAAATAAAATTAAAGTTAATAAAAAAAAAACTAAATCATCTCAAAGACTTCAAACTGGTGATTTAATTGAGATTTATGATATTTCTAAATTTAAACCTATAGACAAAAAAGAAAAGATCAAATATTTACCCAAAAAAAAAGAAATCGGTTCGTATAATGATTATATAATAGAAGATAATGAAAATTTTATAGTAATAAATAAACCAACTGGAATACCAGTTCAATCAGGAACAAAATCATTTAAAAACATTATAGACATAATAAAAAACACAAAATATTTTAAACATTCAAAACCTTTTATCGTTCACAGATTAGATAAAGAAACATCTGGAGTTTTGATAATCGCTAAAAATAGAAAATATGCTCAACTATTTACCTCTCTTTTTAGAATAAGGAAAATTCATAAAACTTATCTAGCGATAGTGTATGGAAAAGTAAACAAATCTATAAAAGTTATGAAAGATGAATTAACTTATTATGAAAAAAATAAAAAAATTTTTCAAAAAGCAGTGTCTAATCTCAAAATAATTAGGTCGAATGAAAGTTATTCTTATTTAGAGCTTAATCCAATAACTGGAAGAAAGCACCAATTAAGGAAACAATTACTTAATATTAGACATCCAATAATAGGAGATGATAAATATTTTTTAAATGACAGGAAAAGAATAAAAATTAAAAATCTTATGTTACATGCATATAAAATAAAATTTATGATTGATAATATTCAATATAACTTTAAAGCAAAATATAATAATTTGTTTGAAGATTTCCTGAAAAAAAATATCTAAATGTTTTTAATATTTTTAATAAAAATATTTGCTAAATAATCCTCGAATTTTTTAGGTTTAAATGAAATTAATTTTAATATTGAGGTAACTTTTTTATTATCTAAACCACAGGGATTAATTTTCAAATATTGATTCAAATTATTTGATATGTTTATTGAGCAACCATGATAAGCAACCCATCTAGATACTCTAATACCTATTGCTGCAATTTTTTTATCTTTAACCCAAATCCCTATATTTTTTTTATCATTTTTGGCGTGAATTTTATAATTTTCTAAGAATTGTATTATGCTTTTTTCTATCGAATTTATAAATTTTCTAATGTCTTTTTTTCTTTTGTTTAAATCGATAACAAAGTAAACAATTTTTTGTCCTGGGTTGTGTAATGTTATTTTACCCCCTCTATTTGATTTAATTATTTTTATTTTTTTATCTATTATCTCCTTTTTATTGAAACTGACCCCGGCTGTATAAGTAGTTGGATGTTCAAGGATCCATAGCAATTCTCTATTTTCACCATTTTTTACTTCTTCAACTCTTTTATTGAGATAAAGCATCGCCATTTTATAGGATATACGTTTTTTACTAATTTTAATTTCTATACTCATTTAATTTGAATTTTATCACTATATAGACTAATAGTCTCAAAAAAACTTACAGAGGTATTTATGACTTTACCAAAATCAAAAAACACAAAAAAAGTCAACCTAGATTTTAATAAAGAATTTATCAATACTTTCACCCAAAATATTAATAATAGGAATGTAGAATTTATCAATCAAACTTTAAAAGATTTGCATGAGGCAGATGTTGCTAATTTGATTGAAAATTTAAATCCTGACACAAGAAATAAATTAATTGAAATTGAATCGTTTAATATTGATCCAGAAATTTTTATTGAACTAAACGAGTCAATTCAAAGTGAAGTTTTACAATTACTCTCTATAGAATCTCTTATCAAAATAATAAAACGATTGGAGTCTGATAATGCTATTAAAATTCTTGAAAACTTATCAAAGAGTGTAAAAGAACAAGTTTTAGAAAAACTTCCTCCAAAAGACAAGTTTTTACTTCAAGAGGGCTTAAGTTATCCCGAGGACTCTGCAGCAAGAATAATGCAAAGAGAATTCACAGCTGTACCAAGTAATTGGACAGTAGGACAAACTATAGATTATTTAAGAGAAGATAAAGATTTACCTGAAGAATTTTTAGAAATATTTATTGTAGATAATGACTTTAAACCGATTGGAACTGTTCCTTCATCAAGAGTATTAAGAACACCACGAGATTTAAAAATGAATTCTATAATGAGAGAAATGCCAGTCTTAATTTCAGTTAATATGGATAAAGAGGAAGTTGGTTTAACCTTTGAAAATTATAACTTAGTATCTGCAGGCGTAGTTAATAAAGAAAACAAATTAGTTGGCATGATTACAGCTGACGACGTTGTAACTGTTGTTCAAGAAGAAGCTGAAGAAGATGCTTTACGTTTAGCGGGTGTTGGTGATGAAGAAATAACTGATAGCGTTATGTTAAAAACAAAAAGAAGATTTAATTGGTTATTATTAAATCTATTTACTGCTTTACTTGCCACTTGGGTTATAAGTTTCTTTGGAGCTTCAATCGAACAAATGGTAGCATTAGCTTTTCTTATGCCAATAGTTGCTTCAATGGGTGGAAATGCTGGAATGCAAACTTTAGCTGTAACTATACGAGCAATAGCTACAAAAGAATTATCAAAAAGTAACTTCAATAGAGTAGTCGGAAAAGAATTTTTGATAGGTATTTTAAATGGTATAATTTTTGCAATAATAACTGCAATAATAGTACAATTATGGTTTAAAGAATTAAATCTTTCGCTATTAATTGGTATATCAATGATCTTGAATATGATTGTTGCAGGATTATTTGGAATTTTAGTACCAGTATCTTTAAAAAAATTAAACATCGATCCTGCTTTAGCTTCAAGTGTTTTCGTAACAACAATTACAGATGTAATTGGATTTCTTTCATTCCTAGGTTTAGGATCCTTTTATTTTTTAAATTAGATATTATCAATTAATCTTGTTTTTTTAATATAGTAGGCAATAAATATATTAAATTTTTTATTTTGTTTCTTAATTTTTTTAAAATTTTTAATATTATAATTTTCTAAATAATCTATTTTACTAGCACCTAAATCTTTTAAATCTTTTTTAATTTTGTTAGTATTAAATGAGTTATAATTTTTTTTTAATTTTTTTTTTAAATTATATAAATAATAATAAATATTTGATGCAATCTTCATTTGATTGTAATTAAGACTTGAATTTCTCGTTGAGAGAGCTACGCCATTGTTTTCTCTTATTGTTTCGCATTCAACTATCTTAGATTTAATCCTTCTTTTTTCGATATGTTTTTTTATTAGATACAATTGTTGATAATCTTTTTTTCCTAAAAAGATATACTTAGGTTTAATTATTTCGATAAATCTATTCATCACGTTTAAAACTCCTTCAAAATGACCTTTTCTAAATTTACCGCATAATTTTTTTGAAAATTTATCTAAGAAAATTTTTTTCCTAGGTTTAAAACCGTATATATCTTTAAATGTCGGGGTATATAAATAATCAATTTTCAATTTTTTTAACAGTCTTAAGTCCTTTTTTGTGTTTCTAGGATAAGACCTAAAATCACTTTTTTTATTGAATTGTTTAGGGTTGATGAAAATAGAGACTAAAGTTTTGAGACCTGATTTTTTAGAATGTTTGATTAATGAAATATGCCCTTTATGCAATCCACCCATTGTAGGTACAAATGATATTCCCTTATTTTTTAAAATTACTTTTTGAAGGACGTTTTTGTCTTTAAATATTTTCATTTCTATAAAGCAATGATATTAACTATTATAAGAATCATATGATAAAACAAGCTATTATTCCATTAGCAGGATTAGGAACTAGAATGCTTCCACTTACAAGTGTAATGCCAAAGGAGTTAATGCCCATTAATGGTAAACCAAATTTACAATATATATTAGATGAGTGTATTGAAGCTGGCATAAATGAATTCGTGTTTATAATTTCAAAAAAAAAATTATCAATAAAAAAATATTTTTTTAACGATAATTTTTATAAAAAAATTATTAAACATAAGAAGGATAAAAGAATATTTGAAGAGTATAAAAAAATAAAAAGATATCAAAAAATGATAAAATTTGTTTACCAAAATAAACCAAAAGGTACAGGCGATGCAGTTTTAAAATGTCAAAAATTTATTAAGAATAAATATTTTTTAATGCTTCTACCTGATGACTTAATCATAAAAAATAATTGCTCGAAAGAAATGATACAATTACATAAAAAAACTAATGGATCTATAATTGCTACTAAAAGAGTAGAAAAAAAAACAGTATCAAGGTGGGGAATTTTATCAATTAAAAATAAAAAAAAAAGATATTTTCAAATTAAAGATGTAGTAGAAAAACCAAGCATAAAAAAAGCGCCATCAAATTTTGCAATTATTGGTAGATACATATTACCAATTAAAATCTTTACCGAAATAAAGAAATTAAAACCCGGTCAAGGAGGAGAGATACATATTACTGACGCAATTAGAAGTTTAATTAAAAAAGAAAATAAATTTTATGGAAATATTTTTA